>JAABUZ0100000042.1_pt1 | contig 273993 bp, 275 predicted proteins | sample 5562091 | NCBI WGS metagenome assembly JAABUZ01 (sample SAMN12813069, study PRJNA571459) | rock metagenome | isolation source: Antarctica rocks | place: Antarctica: Victoria Land, Linnaeus Terrace sud | collected 2015-12-21 | reverse complement strand
GAGCTCTCAACACGGCAGACATCAGAGGCTTTCTGGCCCTGACGCTGCCGCCGTACATGATCCCCGCCCACTTTCACACGCTGGACGCATTGCCGTTAACTCCCAGCGGCAAGGTAGACCGACGCGCATTGTCGGCGCGCGAAAATGTCGGGCTTCCCATCTCCCTGCCCGCGCCCACGGACAATCTGGAACAGCGCCTAACGTTGTTGTGGCAAGAGGTGCTGGGCCTGGCGCATCTCGGGCCGCACGATGACTTTTTTGACCAGGGCGGGCATTCCCTGTTGGCCCTGCGCCTGCTGGTGAAAGTGGAAGCGCAGTTTGGGCAGAGATTGCCCCTGCCCGCGCTGTTTCAAGCCCCCACCGCAGCACAAATGGCGAGGATGCTCAGGGACAAAGCGGCCACGGTGAAGCCATCGGATATTCTGGTGCCCTTGCAGGCCAAGGGCACGAAGCCGCCCCTGTTTTGCATCCATCACATTGACGGCAACGTGGTCTGCTACCGCGAGATGGCACAGATGCTGGGCGCAAATCAGCCCGTGTACGGCTTGCAAGCTCCGGCCCTGATCGGCGATGCCGCGCCGTTTGTGCGCGTGGAAGACATGGCCGCGCGCTTTGTCCGCGAAATCATCTCGGTTTGCCCGCAGGGGGCCATCTCTGTGTGCGGCTTTTCATTTGGCGGGGTGGCTGCCCTGGAAGTCGCCCAGCAATTGCGTGCCCTGGGCCGAGACGTATGCCTGCTGGCCCTGCTGGACACCTACGCGCCGCGCGCGTTCCAGGAAGGTTTGATAGAAAAACCGGCCTTGCAGCGTTTGCCGGGACACTTGCATCACCTGAAACAGCTCGGGGCGCGCGAAAAGCTGCAATACCTGGCGGGACGGACGCGGGACGGTTTGCCGTGGGGCGGCGCGGGCGGCGCGGCATCCCTGCCGGACGCGACCGATCAGGGCTTCCTGCCCCAAACCATGCGCGCGATCCAGCTTGCCAGTCTTCAAGCCCAGAATGATTACACCCCGCGTCCGTATGCGGGCCGGACGGTGCTGCTGCGCGCCACCCAGCTCAGCGTCTTTGAGAACTTTGAGCCCACTCTCTGGTGGGGCGAGACATTCACGCAGGGCCTGGGCATTCAGGACGTGCCGGGCGCGCATCTGGAAATCCTGCGCGCGCCGCATGTGTCTGTGCTGGCCCGGCACCTCGCGTCCGCCCTGGACAAGTGTTCGCAGTGATGTTTGGCCGGGAGCATTCAATTTTGCCCGGCTGCGCTGTGCCTGCCCGCGTGCAGCGGCGTGTTTGCAGCCGCGTTGTGCCCGCGTCGCCTGCCCCTGCCCCGCCCGGAGCAGCGACGGAACGATTTCTTCCGTCGTTGGTAAGCCATGGAAACACCAGGTGAATGATGCCGCACCACGAAAGCAAAGCCGTGCCGGACTGGATGCTCCCGTTTGGCCTGGCCGGTGATGAGAAGATGCAGGCAAAGCAAGATTTGTCGTCCACGATCCATGTTTGGCGCATTTCTCTTGTTCCCTGCCCCGCGCAGGACGATGGTTTGGCCCGCGCGCTGGCCCCGGCAGAACGCGCCCGCGCCGACCGCTTCCGCTTTCCCGCCGACCGCGCGCGGTGGGTGCGGACGCGGGGCATCGTGCGCGCGCTGCTGGGAGGGTATCTGCGCTGCCCGCCCGCCCATGTCCCGCTGACTGCTGGCGCGCACGGCAAGCCCATTTTGACGCCGGGCTTTCGCGCCAATTCCCTTTCCTTTAACTGGTCGCACACAAATGACCTGGCTTTGCTGGCCGTGACACAAGGCGGCGAAGTCGGCATAGACGTGGAGCGTGTCCGCACGGATTTTGACCCCTGGACAACAGCGCAAAGCGTGTTTTCCGCGGGCGAATTGGCCTGCCTTCGGGACACTGCGCCGGCCCAAAGCCATGCGCTGTTTTTTAAGTTCTGGACGGCCAAAGAAGCGCTTCTCAAATCTTTGGGGACGGGGTTTACGGCATGCCCTACGGATTATTGCGCGGCGGCTCTGGCGCAAAGCCATGTGATACGCACGCAGGGGCTGACGGTGCGCACTTTGTGTCTTGGCGGCGGCCATGCGGCAGCGTTGGCATCATCATTGAAAGACCCGCAGATTTGCGGGCACGACTGGCACGACTGATGCATGTTGTTCCAAGCAGACGCGCACCATCAGGCGCGGCTGCGAGGAGAGTGTTTTCTCGCACTAATCGCGCGCGGCGCGGGAACACAAACATTGCCATGAAGTTGTACCATTATGATTTCGGGGAAGGCACGCAGAACTTTGGGGATGACCTGAACCGCTGGCTGTGGCCGCGTCTGCTGCCCGGCCTGCTGGACGACGACCCGCAGACCACGCTGGTCGGTATCGGCACATTGCTCAATGAACGGCTGGGCGAGGAAACCCCGCATGCGCAGCAGCGCCTGATCTTCAGCACAGGTGCGGGCTACGGCAGCGGCAGCTACCGGCCCGGCCCGTGCGACCGCGTGTACTGCGTGCGCGGGCCGCTCACGGCGCAAGTGTTGGGATTGCCGCCCGCAAGCGCCCTCACCGACGGCGCGGTTCTGGTGCGTCGTTTTTATCAAACGCCTTCCCAAAAGCACTGCGCGTTTGCGTACATGCCTCATATCGAGCAGATCGCCGACAAAGCCTGGCAGTCGATTTGCGCGGAACTGGGCATGGGGTATATCGACCCGCGCTGGCCGACCGAGCGGGTGCTGGACGGAATCGCCCATACGGAAGTGCTGCTGACCGAAGCCATGCACGGCGCGATTGTCGCGGATGCCCTGCGCGTTCCCTGGGTGCCTGTTGCCACCCATGCACACATTCTGCCGTTTAAGTGGCAGGACTGGTGCGCCTCCGTCGGCGTTGCCTATCAGCCTCGCCCCATCTTTCCCCTTTGGAATTCCTGCCCCATTCGCGGCATATTCACGCCTCTGCGCGCGGCCCGCGACTGGGGGCGGCGCGAAACCGCATTGGGACAGATGGCCCATGTCCTGCGCACGGCACGCCCTGTGCTCAGCCGGGACGAAGATTTAGAGCGGGTGACGGTGCGCCTGGAAGAAGCCTTAAGCCGGCTCAAGCGTGACATCCGCGCAGGCGACTTTGAGATTGCGCCTGCCGCGCGTTTTGACCTGCGGAATATGCCGCGCAGCCTTTCTTATCACTAAAATAAGCACCATGAAAATCAGCATTGTGACTCCGATCCACAACGGAGCGCGTTTTTTGCCGACGACTATTGAAAGTGTCCTGGCCCAAACCTGCACGGATTGGCAATGGATTATCGTAGACGACGGCTCTTCAGACAATACGCGGGACATCGCCTGCCGCGCTTCTGCCCGCGACAGCCGCATTCAGGTGATCTCGCAGGGCAATGTCGGGGTCAGCGGCAGCCGCAACCGGGGCTGGTGCGCCGCCGACCCCAGCAGTGAATTCGTAATCTTTCTGGATGCCGACGATCTGTGGGAGCCGCACGCGTTGGAAACGCTCGCTTCCGCTCTGGACAACCGCCCGGACGTGCTGGCCGCACACGGGCTGGCCGTCGCCATTGATGCCGACGGACAGTGGGTTGACCGGGGCTTTCTGGAGCAGCATCAGCGCGAGCGCTGGGGCATCGAGGGCGGACGCCTGACCTTGTGGCCTGCCGACAAGCCGACGACCTTTGCGGTGGAAGCCGTCACCGAGCGCATTATCACGCCGGGCACGGTTCTCCTTCGGCGCGCGGCATTAGAGGAATTGTGCGAAGCCGAAGCCGTGACCGGCCCGTTTGACCCGCGTTTATCGTTGTGGGAGGATTGGGATTTATGGCTGCGCTTGACACGTCTGGGCGGGATGCGCTTTGTGGACCAGCCTGTCTTGCGCTACCGCCGGCACGAGAATAATTTGTCGTGCAGCCCGGCTTTGGACGAAGGTGCGCGCCATGTGCGCCGCAAACTGGTTGCCAGCCTGCGTCACAACCCGCGCCGCCTGCGCATCGCTCTTCTGGGGGCGCGCGGCCATTACCGCCTGCGCGCGAGGACTCACCTGCGCTGGGCGCGCGGCTGCGCGTGCGAGCATCACCCTCTGGCCGCCCTCATGCAGCTGCGCCATGCCGCGCACAACTACGCCCATTCGCTGTAGGTGCCGTTACGGTTTCTTTGCCGCTCACTCTGGCTGCGTCACATCCGGCTCATACAAGAGGCAGCGGACGGTACGCGCGCCATGGGCCAGGACTGTGTTGGCCGGAACGCGCGTGGGGCATAAGTCAAACACCTTGGGGCAGCGCGGCGCGAATGGGCAGCCGGGCGGAATAGCCGTCAAAGAGGGCGGCTGGCCGGGCAGAGACGGCAGCGGGCCGTCCTGACGCGCCCGCCGCCAGTCCGGCAGGGACGCTAAAAGGGCCTGCGTATAAGGCATCTTCGGGTCGGCAAACAAGTCAGGCGCACTCGCATACTCCACCACCTGCCCTGCATACATCACGGCAACCGTGTCGCACCGCTCGCGAACGACGCCCAGGTCATGGGTAATCAGCACAATCCCCGTGTTCAGCTCGGCTTTGAGTTCGTCCATGAGGTCTAATATCTGCGCCTGCACAGTCACGTCCAGAGCCGTAGTCGGCTCATCGGCGATGAGCAGGGCCGGGCGGCACGAGAACGCGATGGCGATCATCACCCGCTGACGCATGCCCCCGCTCAGTTCGTGCGGGTACTGCTTCATGCGTCGTTCGGGCAGGGAAACACGCACCCGCGTCAGCCAGTCCAGCGCCTGCGCCTGCGCCTCCCGGCGCGCGATTTTCTGGTGCGCCAGAATAGTCTCCACAATCTGCTCGCCCACAGTCAATGTCGGGTTCAGCGCAGTCATGGGGTCTTGAAAGACCATGGCGATGCGCACCCCGCGCACGTCCCGCATCTGACGCTCGCTTTTGAGCAGTAAGTCATCACCCTCCAGGAGAATGCGTCCCTGCGTGATCCGTCCCGGCGGCGCGATCAGCCGCAGGATAGACAAAGCCGTCACGCTTTTGCCGCTCCCGCTTTCGCCGACCACGCCCAATGTCTTGCCTCGCTCTACGGACAGCGACACGCCGCGCACGGCCTGCACGGGCGGGCTATGGCGCTGTTCGCCGCTGAATGTCGTCCGCAGGTCTTCCACTTGCAGCAAAGAGGGGGTCATAGTTGTCTTTCTGTGTTGGGAAATAAGAAGCCCCCCCGCCCCAAGTTCGGGGTGCATGATGAGGATAAGGCCACAGGCCATTGTCTTTCCGGCTCCCCAAACTTGCCCCTACTCGCAGGGCCTCGGCCTTCCAGGTCTGCCAGTGCAGCCTTCCAGGTCTGCCAGTGCAGCCTTCCAGGTCTGCCAGTGCAGCCTTCCAGGTCTGCCAGTGCAGCCTTCCAGGTCTGCCAGTGCAGCAGCGGGCAACAGGGCGGGGGGGCTTCTTTACATCGGCTTTTACACGCTCACGCCTAGGTGTCTCAGCAGGGCCAGGGGGTTTTCGTGCATCGCCGTGTCTGTCTCGGCAGGGGATAAGCCTGCCCCCAGCGCGACCGTGCGGGCGAACACTTTCGTGTGCAGGTCGCCGGGCGCGTGCGTGTCGGAGTTTATCAGAAACTTCGCCCCTGCCGCGCGGCCCAGCACGACTGTGTTGCCGTTGCCCAGACAATGGCCCCGCCGCGACGTGATCTCCAAATACACGTTGTTTTCGCGCGCCAGCTCCGCTTCGGCCTCGGTCAATAAACCAGGATGGCCCAGCACATCCACGTCGGGACATTCCACGCTGGCCCGGTTGGTACCGGGCGGGACTGGCTCCACCAATGTTTCGCCGTGAATGACCACGATTTTTGCGCCCGCGCTTTTTGCCCGCGCCGCAAGCCGCGCAATGCTGCGGGGCGGGCAGTGAGTCAGCTCCACGCCGGGCAGGACGCGGAACTGCCATTCGTCCCACGCAAGTTCGCAGTCGCGGCGCACCGTGTCCACCAATTGCTCGATGTTGGAGGCCGAAGCATGGTCAGTGATGGCGAGAGCATCATACCCGCTGACCTGTGCCCGCCGGATCAGTTCCATCGGCAGCAGTGCGCCGTCGGAGAAAAACGAGTGCGTGTGGAAATCAAACAGGGACATAAGAGTTGTTTTACCCTATCGGAGACATGGCACAGTGCAGACGTTAATCGGCAAGCGGGAAATCGCATTGATCTTCCAAGCCTTCAGCCTGCAAGCGGCGCAGGATGCCGGCATCTTTGCCCCCGTAGCGGTGGCAGCCGACGTCAGAGGCGCGCATCACTTGGATAGCCTGTTCCAGTTCTTCGGGCGTTGTGGGCTGCTTCTTAAAGTAGCAGTATTGCACATCAAGAACACTCGCAATCAGCTCGGGCGCCTCCGCTTCCGCTCATCCACAGTCGAGACAGCATCCTTCTTAAATTCGGTCTTCCACGTAGAAGTCGCCGGGCGCGTTGCGCGGGTCGCGCGTGATTGTTCTCAACGGCATGGCATGGTTTATCCCTTCTGCATGGTGTTGCGTTGCCCAATTCAGACACTAGTTCCATCAGCAAAAAGTGGCTTACGCCAGCCGCCGGTACAATTCGGCGTTCTTGCTAAAGACGTATTGCAGGGCGTCCTCAAAGTCCGGCGCGGCGGGTGGAGGCAGTGGTGTCAGCAGACGCCGCAGGGCGAGTTCGTGGGGCGTAAGATGCAAACGCTCGGCTTCCTTTGCCAGCATCTGCGCCTGCTCGTCGGTCAGCTCAAGTGTAAGAATAGGCATCGCCGATAGTTCCAGCACATCTGCAAGCGTCACTGTTTCCCATGCGCCCTGCATGGCTAGGCCAGCCTCTTGTAAAGCTCGGCATTCTCGGCAATGATGCGTCCGATAGCCTCGGTGACGGTGCGCCTGCACCCAGCAAAACGCTCTTCCAGGGTTTGCAGGGCCAGTTCCTGCGCCGTAACGTGGAGGTGAGCGGCCTCTTGTGCCGGCGCATGGGCTTGTTGGTCAGTCAATTCCAGGGTGAGTGTGGGCATGGTGGGGCCTTTCAGTCAAACGATAAGGCTATGGTATGAGCGCGCACCCATTCCGTAAACTCTTCGCGCCCGATTTCGCTGGCCGCAAGAGCCAAAATGACGGCGGCTTTCTCATCCACAGTGCCAGTCAGATCGTGCTTGTTCATGCGGAGAAACATACGCCCAGCCATGTAGCCGATATGCTTGTTGCCATCGTCAAGACCATGATTTTTGATAAGCGAGAAACCAAGCGCGGCGGCTTTGTCTATCACTGCAGGGTAGAAATCTTCGCCACCAAAGGTCATTTGCGGCTGGACAACCGCCGAGTCTATGGCGCGCAGGTCAAGAACGCCGGACTTGCCGCCAGTTGTTTGGATAATCCATTGCTGTAGGCGGATGATTTCAGCAAGTGTAAAGAAGCGGGTCATGCGAGACGCAGCAGCAATTCTTTGTCGTCGTTAATCAGTTCGTGGGCAAGTGCCTCAAAGTCAAAGGCGGGTTCATCTACGGCAAACGCCAGCACTTCACGCCGTGCAATGCGGGTCGTCAGTTCTTCAACAGTGACGTTTAATTCTGCGGCCTTCTGTGCCAAACGGTTCATCTCAGCGTCAGGTATTTCTATGCTAATCGTGGGCATGGTGGGGCCTTTCAGTCAAACAAAGATGATACGCTTTCGCCCTGGTTGACGCGCCGGATGGCTTCGGCCAGCATGGACGCGATGGACAACTGCTTGATTTTGGGGCGATGCTTTTCCTGCGCCAGGGGCACGCTGTCGGTAATCACCACTTCGGCGATTGCGGGGTGGTCGTTTAAGCGGTCGGGGGCGTTGGCGGCGAGGATGCCGTGCGTGCAGGCCACATAAATCTCCGGCTTTGCGCCGTGCTCAATTAACGCATCCACGCACTCGATAATCGACCCGCCCGTGGTAATCATGTCTTCCAGGATAATCGGCGTTTTGCCTGATACGTCCCCGGCCAGTTGGGTGATCTCGGTGTGGCCGTGCGTTTCGTGGTGCTTGTACCCGACTGCTAAAGGGGCGTCCAGGCGACGCACTAATTTACGGGCCTGCTTGACACGGCCTTCGTCGGGTGAGACAATCACGACATTGTGCAGGTCTTTTTCGGCGAAATAATCTGCGAACATGCCGAGCGCCGTTAAGTGGTCCACGGGGATATTAAAAAAGCCCTGAATGGCATCGGCGTGCAGGTCCAGCGTGATGACCCGGTCCGCGCCCGATGCGACCAGCACATCGGCGATCAGCTTGGCCGTGATCGCTTCGCGCGGCTTGTCCTTTTTTTCCTGCCGCGCATAGCCGTAATAGGGCAGCACAGCGGTGATGCGGTCTGCGGATGCGCGGCGCATGGCGTCAATTAAAATCAGCAGCTCCATGAAATTGGAGTCGACAGGCGGGCAGGTCGGCTGGATAATAAACGCATCTGCCCCGCGCACGCTTTCTTTATACTGCACATACGTTTCGCCGTCGGCAAAGCGTTCAATCTGCACATCGCCCAGGGGTACGCCTAGGCACTGAGCGATGTCCTGGCACAATCGGGGGTTTCCCGTTCCCGCAAAAAGCTTGAGTTCCGGTGTTTCTATCACGCCTGCTCTCTTTCCCCGGCGACCATTCGCCATGTTTCCCGCCCTTGATTATAGCAGACCCGGCAAGCGTTGACAAGGACAGGGGCGTGTTCCAGGGGCGGCACGCCTGGGTATTCACCGCGTGGCAAGCCCGTGCCCAAGGCTATGCAACGACGGAACGATTTGTTCCGCCGTTGGTACAGGCTCGCAAGGCAAGTGGTACAGGCTCGCAAGGCGAGTGCACAGCCTTGGGAAAAAGAGGGAAACGCCGAGGAGCATAGCCGGCAGCGCCCGTACCTGACATGGCACACACCCACCATGGGGTATACTTTTGCGGCTGCCGATCCCCACAGTCGATGTTCCGCCCGGAAGGAGCGACGGAAACTTTTCATGCGCACTTTTGACACCCAGATTGACACGCTCGACACGATTCACGCCGCGCTGACCGAACGCGACCATGCGCATGACGCCGAAGTCGAGGCGGATGTGCGCGCGATCCTCGCGGATGTACGCGCGCGGGGCGATGATGCCGTGCGAGATTATACGCGCCGCTTTGACTGGCCGCAGGCCCCCACGGGCACGGCGGAAATGGACTACGGGGATTTAATCGCCGCCAACGACCATTTAAACTTGGAGCAGACTCAGGTGCTGCTGGACGGGGCCGTCAACATCAAAGAATTTCACGAAGCCGAGCGCGGGCACTTGCAGTCGTGGATGCACCTGCCCGCGCACGGGGCGGGGCGCGTGCTGGGGCAGGTGCTCAGGCCCGTGCAGCGGGTGGGCGTGTATGTGCCGGGCGGCAAGGCGGCGTACCCCAGCACGGTTCTCATGGCGGCCATTCCCGCGCGCGTGGCGGGCGTCGAAGAGATTATCGTCTGCACGCCGCCCGGACAGGACGGGCGCATCCCGCCGCTGGTGTCGTCGGCGGCGGCGTATCATACCGACCGGGTGTTTAAGATCGGCGGGGCGCAGGCGATTGCCGCCCTTGCCTACGGGACGGAATCCGTGCCCAAAGTGGACGTGATTGTCGGGCCGGGCAATGCGTATGTCAACATGGCAAAGCGCATTGTCTACGGGACAGTGGGCATCGACATGCTGGCCGGGCCGTCGGAAGTGGCGATTGTCGCAGACAAAGACGCCAATCCTGCGTTTGTCGCCGCCGACTTATTGGCACAGACCGAGCACGGCCTGGACAACAAAGGCGTATTGTTCTGCTCATCGGACGAGGTCATGGAGGAGTGCAAGCGCGAACTGACCGAGCAGCGGGCGCGCCTGGGTCGCCAGGAGATCGTGCAGCACACGGCGCAATCTCTCATCTTAGTTAAAACGCAGTCGGTGCGGGAAAGCCTGGACTTGTCCAACGTGCTGGCCCCGGAACACTTAGAACTTATGGTGCAGGACCCGATGACCATGCTTCCCCTTGTGCAGAATGCGGGCGCTGTCCTGCTGGGCGGGTACACCTCGGCCCCGATTGGCGACTACTGGGCCGGGCCGTCGCACACATTGCCCACGGCGGGCGCATCCCGGTTTTCGTCACCGCTATCCGTAGCGACCTTTATGAAGCGCACCAGTGTGATCTTGTATTCGCGGGAAGCCGCGCAGGAAGCCGCCGGGGAAGTCGCGCGCTTTGCCGACAGTGAAGGGTTTGACGCCCATGCGCGGGCGGCGCGTCTGCGGGGCTAGAGCCCTACCCCGCCAAAAAGAAACCTAACTTATGATCCACTTAGCCACACCCGACATTGAGAAAGTACGCTCCGAGATAGACGCCGTGATATTCGACATGGACGGCGTGTTATTAGACATCTCGCAGTCCATCCGCGTGGTCAACTGCCTGGCCGTGCCGTTTTACCTCAGAACCGTGCTCGGCTCACCCACGCCCGACGACCTGATAACCTCCGAAGACATCGAGATGTTCAAGCACGCGGGCGGCTTCAACGACGACTGGGATTTGACCTATGCCCTTGTCCTGCACTACTTAGCCAAAGAACACGAACACCCGGACGCAACACCCGCAACGCTGAACGTCATCCGTCCCAGCCTCGCGCGTTATGCCCACCAAATCAAAGAGCGCGGCGGCGGCTTGAAAGCGGCAGAGCGGGTGTACTTCGAGAAGATCACCTTGGAAGACCAGCACGCCATTGAGAAATACTATCGCAAACCCCAAATAAGGCAGTGCTTCGAGGAACTGCTGGCCGGGGAGCACACGCAAAGATTGTACGGCAGGCCCCCGGAGTTTTATCACGGGCCGGGCTATGTCAACAACGACCGCGTGCTCTTAGACCTGGCCCGCCTGCCCCGTACTAAGAAGCTGGGCGTGCAGACGGGCCGGACATGGGAAGAAGCGCAGCTGGGCATGGAACGTATTGGCCTGGATAAGTTTATCCCAGACACTTATCTTGTCACCAAGCGCGATAAGTTCCACAAGCCTGACCCGCGCGGGCTGATGCTGCTGGCGGAGCGGCTTCAGTTCAAGAATGCATTGTATATCGGCGACACTTTAGATGACCTGAAAACGGTGCGCCGCTTTAATGACAGCAAGCGTGCGGAGAAGTTTTGGGGGGCATTGGTGCTGACCGGCCCGGCGGGGACGCTGAACCGCAAGACGTTTCTCAAAGCCCAGCCCGACCTGCTGGCTTCTGATGTCGATGCTGTGCTGGACTGGCTGGCCGGGAAATAACAGCCGCCGTGGACAAGGAACAGTTGCTTTGGTACAATGAAACATGAGCGAAACACGGCAGGCGCACGTTGAGCGCAAAACAAGCGAAACGCAGATCACGCTGGAGGTGTCCCTGGACGGCGACGGGGGCAGCGAGATTGTCACCGGGGTCGGCTTTTTTGACCATATGCTGACCCATGTCGCGCGGCACGGCCTGCTGCATTTGACGGTTCACGCAGCCGGCGACTTGCACATTGATGACCATCACACTGTGGAAGACGTTGGGCTTGCCTTGGGGCAGGCTTTGCGCGAGGCGGCAGGCGACAAAACGGGCATCGCGCGCTACGGCCAGGCCCTCCTGCCGATGGATGAAGCCCTGGTTTCCTGCGCTTTGGATTGGAGCGGGCGCGGCATTCTGGTTGATGACTTTGCATTTCCCTCCCCCAAAATCGGCACATTCGATACCGAGCTGGTGCCGGAGTTCTTTCGGGCCGTCGCGGCGCAGGCGGGCCTGACACTGCACTTTGAGCAGAAACGCGGACGCAATGCCCACCATATCGCCGAAGCGTCGTTTAAGGCGTTCGGGCGGGCACTGGACATGGCAAAGCGCCGTGACGAGCGCGTGGGCGGCATTCCCAGCACGAAAGGCACTTTGTGACACCCCAAACTCGGGATAAAACTTCTTCGGCACCGCTTCGCACCTATGGGGCGCGGCCTGTTTATACGCTGGCCCTCGCCGTGCTGACCATACTGGGCGTGCTGGGCAGCGCGTATGTGTCCGACCACGAACGGCATGTTGGGATTTTCATGTGGGCGCTGACGGGCTTGTATCTGCTGGCCCTGGCGACGGTGGCTTCGCTGCGGGTGGGCGCAGGAGCGGACGGCCTCAATCAGCGGTGGCTGTTCAGCCGCCTGTCGGTGGCCTGGCGAGACATCAGCCGCCTGGAAAAGACGCGGCGCGGCTATGCCCTGCGCGACAAGGGCGGCAAAGACGTGGGCCTGCTGTTTCTGCTGCCGCCCGCCGCCCAGCAAAGCCTTGCCGACACGGCCATTGAACGCGCTCGCCTGCGCCCCAGCCGGGACACGCCCAAAGCCCCCATTTTAGAGCAATGGGAGCGCAAGTAGGGCGGGCCTCCCGTGCTGGCCTGCGCGCTTGCGGGATGAGAGGGGTTTTAGGCCGTGTTTCCAGGGCTGATCAGGCGCGCACCGACGACGGAACGATTTGTTCCGTCGTTGGTACGGGCTTGCGATGCTGGGGAGCAGCGCAGGCAAAGCGGAGTGAATTTCGGTGACACAGATATGAAGATCGCGATTATTGATTACGGCATGGGAAACTTAAGAAGCGTGGAAAAAGCGTTTCATAAAGTCGGCGCACACGGCGCGTTTGTCACGGATGACCCAAAACTCGTGCGAAGCGCGGACAAAGCGGTGCTGCCGGGCGACGGGGCATTCGATTCCACCATGCACTCCCTGCATCGGTCGGGCGTGGACAGTATCGCGCTGGACTTTATCGCGTCCGGGCGCCCTTTTTTAGGCATCTGTGTCGGCATGCAAGTCTTGCTCACGAGCAGCGAAGAAGGCGAACCGGGCGTGCGAGGGCTGGACGTGGTGCCGGGGCGTGTCAAGAAGTTTGCGGGCGACAGCAAATTGAAAGTGCCGCAGATCGGCTGGAATGAGCTGTCGTTTGCCCCGCAGTCGCCGCTGGGCGCGGGCCTTGAGGATCACTCAATGGCCTACTTTCTGCACTCGTATTATTGCGCCCCGGACAGCGAAACAGACGTGGCGGCGACCACGGAATACGGCCTGCCGTTCTGCGCCGCGCTGCACCGAGGCAACGTCTGGGCGACGCAGTTTCACCCGGAAAAGTCCGGCCCGGTCGGGCTGACAATCCTGCGCAACTTTTCTCGGCTTTAGGTGTCTTATAAACGGGGGCGGAATATGGGAGATGCACTAGGTGTTTTGATACCGATATTGGCTGTCGGCGGCTGGATCATTCCTGTCACCGTCAAAAGCGTTTTGAAGTCGCAGGAGCGGCGGCTGGAATTGCAGATGCAGGCGCAGCAGGGCCAGAACGACGCGGTGACGCAGCAAATCGCCGCCCTGCGTCAGGAAGTCGCCGCCTTGCGCGACACCAGCACACAGTTTGATATGTCGCTGGAGCACGGTGTCCAAAGGTTGGAAGAGCGCCTGGGGCGCGTGGAAACCAAAGCGGCGGCTCAGTCAGTGCGCACGTCTTCCCCCGCCGAGCAGCAGGTCGGTTTGCATTAGGAGAACAGCAATGTTAGAGTCAGTGATCGGTGATGTTTTACAGCCACTCGCAGTTTTTGGCGGCATTGCCATGGTGATATGGGCCTCGGTCAAAGCGAAACTAGAGCATCGCAAACTGGACATGATGGGCGGGCGTCAGCAAACACCAAACCAATCCCAGCAGGCTGTGCCGGAAAGCAATCCGTTCCCCCTCGCATCGGGCGGCAAACGTGACGACGCCCTGCTGTCCGAGATGCGCGGCCTAAAACAGCAGATCGGCGAGATGCAAAGCACCAGCCATCAGTTTGACCTGGCCTTTGACGCGGCGCTTGAGCGCATGGAGCAGCGTGTCGCCAATTTAGAAACCAAAAGTATCACCGCGTCGGCGACGGCAGCAGACGCCCCGACAATCCTGCGCAACAGGCATCAGTGACGGCATGGGATTGTTTGACAAACTCAACGACGGCAGCCACCTTCCGCCCCGCCTGCGCGTGCAGCATTCGCTGTGGTCGCTGATCGGCCTGCCAATGAACGCGCCCGAATGGACGCTGGACGAAAAGTGCGCGCATGTCAAAGCGGCGGGGTTTGAAGGCATGGAATGCTGGCTTGCCCCGGATCAAGAACAATCACACCAGGCCGCCCTGGACGCGCACGGCTTGCGCCTGACATTGGGCCACCACCCGCACACCCTGGAGGATGTGCGGCAGACCATCTCTCAGGCCGTGCGCCTGGGTGCCGATTTTGTGTTCGCCCAGCCGTTAACCCCGTATGTTCCCTTGTCCGAAGCCGTGCCGTTTCTGCGCGAAGCGCGCCGCATCGCCCACGATGCCGGCTTGCCCCTTTTTATAGAAACCCACCGCAACAACATTCCCGAAAGCCTCAATCAAGCCCTGATGCTTGTGGATCAAATGCCGGAAGTGCGATTCACCGCCGACCTATCGCATTTTGTCGTGATTGGCGAGTTTTACGGCTGGCAGGACGAGGGCGCGTTGGAGCGGATGATGCCTGTTTTAGAGCGTACCAGCCACCTGCACGGGCGTATTTCTAGCGGCGAACAAGTCCAAATAGATGTGGGCGACGGGAGCGGGGAAACCGCGCAGTTTCATGTCCGGCTATGGGCGCAGGCCATGCGCGGCTGGCTGGCAAACGCCGGGCCGGGCGACATATTCCCGTTCGCGAGTGAGCTAGGCCCGCCGCGCTACGCCATTACGGGACTGGACGGCAAAGAGTTTTCCGACCGCTGGGCGCAAAGCCTGGTGATGAAACAACTGGCGGAGCAGGCATGGGCACAGGCGCATCAATAGACTAACACAAAAAGCCTGGTGCATGATGCACCAGGCTTTTTTGTTTTGGGCTTTCCATTGATTGCATCAGCGGCGGCGCAGGAATGCGGGGATGTCTACATCGTTGTCGGCGGCGGGGCGGGGCAGGGCACTGTCCGGGCGCGGGTCGGTGGCCGTGACAGTCGCGCCTGCATTCACGGACGCGGCCTGGGGGCGCATCTGGGCAGACGCAGTGGCGCGAGGGGCAGCGCGGGGTGTTTCACGCTGGTCAAAGCCGGTTGCCAGGACGGTAATGCGCACTTCGTCTATCAAACGTGGGTCCTGCACAATGCCGAAGATGATGTTGGCATCTTCGGCATCCGTCGCCTGCTGGATGAGTTCCGTCGCTTCATGCACTTCGGCCAGGGTCATGTCCGCCCCGCCCGTAATGTTGATGAGGGCGGCGCGCGCACCTTCAATGCTGGTTTCTAAAAGCGGGGAAGCAATGGCCGCCTGCGCGGCATCCACGGCGCGATGATCGCCGCTCGCCACGCCGATGCCCATGAGGGCTGTCCCCGCATTGGTCATAATGGTGCGCACATCGGCAAAGTCCACGTTGATGATGCCGGGGATGGTAATGATGTCCGAGATGCCCTGCACGCCCTGACGCAGCACGTCATCGGCTTCTTTGAAGGCTTCCACCAGAGTGGCCCGTTTTTCCACCACGCCCAGCAACCTATCATTGGGAATGATAATAACGGTGTCTACTTTGTCCTTGAGGTTGTCTACGCCTTCTTCGGCCAGGCGCGAGCGGCGCGGCCCTTCAAACTTAAACGGCTTGGTAACCACGGCGACCGTGAGTATGCCCAGTTCTTTGGCGATCTCGGCGATGACAGGAGCAGACCCCGTGCCCGTGCCGCCGCCCATGCCCGCCGTGATAAACACCATGTCCGCGCCTTCCAGCGCCTTCTTGATGTCACTTTTGCTTTCTTCGGCAGCCGAGCGCCCCACTTCCGGGTTGCCGCCCGCCCCTAGTCCACGAGTTAGGTTCTCGCCCAGTTGAAGTTTATAATCCGCCGACGACACATCCAGGACTTGAATGTCCGTGTTCATGGCGATGAACTCGACGCCATTCAGTCCGGCCTCGATCATGCGGTTGACGGCATTGGTGCCGCCGCCGCCGCAGCCGACAACTTTGATGCGGGCGAACGGCTCACCGTCGCGCAGTGGGGATGCCATGATAGAAAAGTCTCCCTCGTTGATCTTTTGTCTTGTTGACAGTGTGTGTTTACTAGTGCGTGTTTATTTATGAAGCATTGGCGCGGGCCATGACCCGTGCGAAGAACCGTTGAATTCTGCCTAAAAACGTGTTGTCTTTTGCGGCCTGACGCCCATGCTGGTAATGGTTCGAGCCGTACTGCACCAGCCCGACCGCCGTGGCGTAAACAGGCGTATGCAAAGTGTCCGCCACGCCCCCGACATTGCGCGGCGACCCGACCCGTGTCGGCATGCCGGTCACGATTTGGCACAGCTCGGCGGCGCCTGTCAGCTGCGAGCCGCCGCCCGACAGCACGATACCTGCCGGTAATAGGTTATAATACCCTGACTTGAGGATTTCCTGCTTGACCAGCGAAAATAATTCCTGCATGCGCGGCTCGACAATCTCCGCCAGGATGCGCCGAGGCAGCAGGCGGGCTTCGTCGCTGCCCAGGCTGACCACTTCAAACACATCGTCGGCATCGATCAAGCTGCCCATCGCGGCGGCTTCCGTAAGCTTGATACGCTCGGATTCATCACGCGAGGCCCGCAAGCCCACACTGATGTCATTGGTGACATGGCTGCCGCCCACGGGAATAGCCGAGGAAAAGTAAATGTCGCCATCCACGAAAATGGCGATGTCGGTCGTGCCGCCCCCGATGTCGGCAATGCACACGCCGAGATTTTTTTCATCCGGCAGCAAGACGGCTTCCGCAGTGGCAATCGGCTCCAAAACCGTGGCTTCAATTTCCAGGCCCGCTTTGTGGACGCATTTGGCGACGTTTTGCAGAAACGTGACGGCTCCGGTCACAATGTGCGTTTCCACCTCCAAACGCGTGCCGCTCATGCCGACCGGGAAGCGGATGCCGCCCTGCCCGTCAATGGAATACGAGCGCGGGATGGCATGGATAATTTCTCGGTCGGGCGGCAGCACAATGACCCGGCTTTGATCGTGCACGCGGGCGACATCGTCTTCGGTGATCTCGCGATTGGCATGGGTGATGGCAATCACGCCGCGCGAGTTGAGCGACGCGACATGCTCGCCCGTGACCCCGACCACCACCCGCACGATGTCGAAGCCGGACATGGCGCGCGCTTTTTCCACGCTGTCGGCAATCGCCTGAGCCGCGCTGTCAATATCCACGACAACGCCCTTGCGAATGCCGACAGACAGGCTGTTGCCCACGCCGATAATATTGATGCGGCCCTGTTCCTCAATCTCGGCGACAATGGTGCATACCTTTGTCGTTCCGATGTCAAGGCCCACGACACAGTCCCTCGCCACCTCCTGCATTCCCCCTGCGGTACGGGCGGCTCGTGCCGCCCGCGCCTTCTTTTCCCACTTTTTCGCACCTTGCCGCCGGGCGGATGCCTAGCTCAGCCGGGCGGATGCCTAGCTCAGCCGGGCGGATGCCTAGCTCAGCGGCGTGATCGGCGGCGAGGGCCGGTGCGCCTCGTCCCGATGATCCAGCCAGTGACGCCGGATAATAGACAAGTTGACAAAAGAACGCCCGCCCAGCAGCACCACCGCCGCTAATGCCAAATCCTGCCCCAGCCGCTCGCCCAAATACGCCAAAAACACGGCCAGCAAGGTGTTCACCACAAAGCCGGACACGAACACGTTGCTTTTGAACTTGCCTTCGGTCGCCGCCCGCACGCCTCCGACCAGCGAGTCAATGCCCGCCAAAGCCGCCAGAGATAAGTATTGACCTTCGCTGATAGGAATGGTGAAGCGAGAATTGTACGCGGCGAAAAAGCCCACAATGCCTACCAGAATTGCCACTGCCCAGCCCATGTCGTTAGCCTTGATCCTTTGCAGACACGCTTGCGTCGCTTATCGCAGGCGCGACGGGTTTGGCGTACCGAGGCGTCGCCGCCCCGCTGTAGGCCGGAATGACGACGCGGGGGCTTTGCTGCATTTTGATCATGGCAGGGTCGATGTTGCGCAGCCCATCGGCAACGCCGTTGGGCAGGTTCAGCGCATTCTGCAAGTCTCTGGCGCTGCCGATTGCTTTGATGGTGAATGGCGGCGTTTGCGGCGTAAAGTTTACGTACACCGTTGGCCCTGCGCAGCGCACCGGACTGCTGGCAATAAGACGCTGGTTATTGACGGAGATGGCTTCTGCGCCCGCTGCCTTGAGTTCATTGACAACTTGGTTGATGTCCGCGTCATGCACCATGCTTTGCATCACGACAAAGTTTGGCGAGCCGGGCGGGAACTTCTTGCCATCGGTTAAAGTGACAATCAATCCCGGCCCCTTCACGGCTGTCAGCCCGGCCAAAAAGTTGGCATGGCTGAGGTCCGACGCCAGCAGCTTGACCTGGCTGCCGCCTGTCGAAGTCGTGCTGACCAGCTTGGCATTGTCCGTGCGCAGCGATTTGATGGTGCTTTGCTGGTCGGACACGTTCTTTTTGAGGATCAGATACTCTTGAACCAGGGCGGGATAGTTGCTGGCAGGGACGTTTTTTTCACGGATGCCGTTTTGTATCCTAAAAGACAGCCCGATCAATGCCCCCAGAATGGCGCACAGCGCAAACAAGGAAATCCACCACGCCCGCCGCTCGTTTTTGGCCGGCGCGTCACTGATCCGCAATGAAGTTGGAAACAAGCCCATGGTTTTTTATTGATTGTCTTTGGCGGCGCGTCAGTCGGCATGTAGTGTCTGCGTGAAAATCTCAACGCTGTTTTGAGCGCGTGTGTCGGCAGCTTTGCAAGCGTTTCATTGCCATTTCCCCGGCGCTGCCCCCGCATTGCGGGCTTGTACCGACGACGGACAAAAGTGTTCCGTCGTCGGTGCGCGCTGGAAATGCCCAAAGAACGTTCAGGCTATGCCGGGAAAACCAGCCTGCTTTCATGGCTAAAACGGCTGCGCAGCCTCGGATGACCTCGAATGACGACCGGCATCACGCGCGGGAAGGCGGTCTTGTTCCGTGTCCGAGCGCGGCTTCCAAACGGGAAGATCGGGGCAGCTTACGTCTATATACGCGGCCCGATGGGCAATCGTGCCGCCGTTGGCCGCCACGGCAGCCTCGGCCAAAGCGATCTTCTGCGGCAGACCTTCCGGCTGACCGAGCAGTATTTGCAGATTATCTTTTCTATTTAAGCATATATTCGCGTTTTGGTCAACGCTGATTTTTGAAGCTTCCAAGGTGCGGTCGCGCGCCAGCAGGTCCATCAAGCTGTAGGTCTGCGCCAGCCAGCGCGTGTGGAGCGGGCGGCCCAGCGCAATGTCGCCCTCGGCGGGGGCGCGCTGCACGGCGACCAGGGGCACATCAGGATATGGCTTGTCCAGGGTTTGGTAGGGAACTCCCTTGCGGTCCAGCAGCCAAAACTGCCCGTCTGCGGCCAAAGTCGCGAACGGCTGACGCTCAGCGACGGTCAAAATCAGCGTGTCGGGCAACTGGATGCGCCGCGCGGCATGGTCGATTAAAGGGTCTCGCTCCAAACGCCGCGCGAACGGCTCTTGCAGGGCGAGCCGGAAGATGTTGCGGCGGGCGGGCACACGCGCTTCGGCATAGACCTGCGCGGGCGTCAGGGTCTGCGTGCCGTCCACGCGCACTTTGGTGACGCGCAAATAGGGGTTGGCAAAGAGAAGAATTCCCAGCTCCACGACCAGGCCGACAAACGCAATCGTCCGCAGGGCGCGGTTGATGCGGTTCCAGTCACGCGGACGCCGGGGCGCGCGCCGCTTGGGGGCGGGAATGGAGCCGCGGCTTTTGATGGTCTTTTGCTGCTTGCGCATGGGCGAGGTTCTTCCTTGACGAAAACACGGGCTGTTCTTTTTAAGGCTCCAGGGCCAGGGCGATAAGCTGATCCAGCAAAGCGGGGAACGGCAAGCCGGCGGCTTCCGCCGAACGGGGCAGCAAGCTGGTAGGCGTCATGCCTGGGATGGTATTGACTTCCAAAACGTAAACGAGGCCCTCGGCATCCACAATCATATCCGTGCGCGACATGCCCCGGCAGCCCAAAGTCCGGTGGCACAGCAAGGCAAGCTCCCGCGCCTTGTGCGCGGCAGCGGGCGAAATGCGCGCGGGGACAATCTCATCGGTTGCCCCCGACGTGTATTTGGCCGCATAATCGTAAAAGCCCGAAGAAGGCACAATTTCCACAATCGGCAGCGTTTCCAGTGTTTTGTTGCCCAAAATAGGAACCGTGATTTCCGTCCCCGCGACAAATTCTTCCACCAGAGCCGTGTCGTCATGCGCGAACGCCAATTGCAGCGCAGGGGGCAGATCACTTCGGTCGCGCACCACGCTCATGCCGATGGTAGACCCCTGGCGGCTCGGCTTGACAATGACAGGCAGGGGCATCTGAGCCAGGGCCGCCCGCGCAGCGTCTTCTTCGCCCCGCACCACTGTCACGTCCTGCGGCATGCGCACACCCGCGCTCGTCAGCACACGCTTGGACATGACCTTGTCCATCGCCAGGGCGCTTGCCAGCACGCCGCTGCCCGTGTAGGGGATGCCCAGCACTTCCAGCATCCCCTGCACCGTGCCATCTTCGCCGCCCGGCCCGTGCAGGGCAATGACAACCACGTCCGGCCTTTCTTCCAAACTCACCTGCGGCAATTGTGTCAGCGCCGTAACGGGTGCGTTTGTCCCTTCGGTTGTCAAAGTCTGCACAGATACATCCCCGTTTGCTGCCAGCGGCAGGCTCGCCTGCCCTGTTGCCGTGTCCAGGGCATAAACATCATACCGAGCCGGGTCCAGCGCCCGCAGGATCTGCTGCCCCGTGGACAACGACACCGCCCGCTCCGCGCTCCTGCCGCCCATCAAAACCGCCACTTTGCGCTTCACAAGCAACCTTCTGTGTTTGCGTTTATCCCCGGCCCGCAAAAGCAGGCGCGGCAGCCGCCTCGGAAAAGCCGGGTGCCCCCGCCAGCAATTGCTTTCCGGCTTCGCGAATATCCCCCGCCCCCAAGGTCAACACCAGGTCGCCGGGCCGGGTCACTTCCGCCAGGCGCATGGGCAGGGCGTGTTTGTCCGCCACATAAGTCACGCAGTCGGCTCCGCGCCGGTCGGCGGTCAGCGCGGCCAGGCTCGCCCCCGTCACGCCTTCCAGCGGCTGCTCACGGGCCAGGTAAATATCGGTCAGCACAACCATGTCTGCCAGCGTGAAGCTTTCTGCAAAGTCGGCCAAAAAGTCCCGTGTACGGCTGGGCAGGTGCGGCTGAAAGACGGCCACCAGACGCCGGTCGGGATACGCCTGACGCGCCGCCGCGAGGGTCGCTTTGAGTTCCGTGGGGTGATGCGCGTAGTCGTCAATCACCAGCACACCCCCATCGGTTTCCCCCACCATTTCAAAGCGCCGCCCTGTGCCGACAAAGGCGTTTAATCCCTCCGCCAGTCCGGCAAAGGGGGCATCCAGCATCAGCCCCGCCGCCAGCGCGGCAAGCGAGTTTTTGACATTGTGCAGACCCGGCACACGCAAGTGAACATGACCCAGCGGCCTGCCTTGCCATTGGGCCTGATACGACACGCTTGGGCCGCTCATTTCTATGTTGAGGGCACGCAGCGTCGCATCCTCCTCTATGCCGAACGTTACCACACGCGGCCCTGCTGCCTGTGCCTGCAATTCCCGCGCCAGCATTTGCAGGTTCGGGTCATACGCCCCCAATATCACGGTCTCGCTCACCTGCGACAGAAACTTGCGGAACGAGCGCAGGACGTTGTCCAGGTCGCCATAATAGTCTAGATGGTCGGCTTCGGCATTGGTCACAACTGCAATCGTAGGGTCTAAGTCCAGAAATGAGTCGAAGGCTTCGCAGGCTTCCGCGACAAAAATGTCGCTGCCGCCTAATCGCGCATTGCCGCCCCACGCGGGCAGGTCGCCGCCGATCAGCACAGTCGGGTCGCACTGGGCCGCCTGCAAAGCCATCGCTGTCATGCCGGTTGTCGTGGTCTTGCCGTGCGTGCCGGAAATGGCGACACTGCGCCGGTAGCGCGCCATCAGCCGTCCCAGCATTTCCGCCCGCGAGATAACAGGAATGCCGCGTGCCAGTGCAGCGACAATTTCCGGGTTGTCGCGCTTGACTGCCGCTGTCGCTACCACCAGGCCGGCCCCGCTGACATGGCCCGCGTCGTGCCCGGCCCAGGCCACAATGCCCGGCTCGCGGCGCAGGGCGTCCAGGGTCGCCGACTCGCGCGCATCCGAGCCGGTGACGCGCGTTCCCTGCCGCGCCAGGACGCGGGCCAGGCCGCTTTGTCCCGCACCGCCGATGCCGATAAAGTGTACCGTCTCGCTCACTCTTCTTATCCTTGCTCCGCTCTTTGTCTTGCCGCCCCAAACCAAAGAAAGAGGCAGCCCCGTCCGCTTTTCGGAGGTCACTGCCTTGTTCAATTTTCCCCTATGTTACTGCTCAGGAGATGACTGCCCCGCACCGTCCTCTAAAAGCAGCTTCGGCTCGGCTTTGCCCGTCAGGGCGCGCCGCTCCGAACGCAGCAATGCCACTTCCAGGCGCAGAAGCAGTTTCTCACGCTCATGGGTCTCGTTCTCACGATCCCTGCGCGCATCGTAGGCTATTTGACGGACAGTTTCCGTCAGTTCCTCTCTCTGGTTTTGCAGATCTTTGATGTCTGACTTGTTCTTCTGAGTATCCTGTGCCAAAAATGCAGTCTTTTTGGCGAGGTCAAAGAGCTGCTTCCACATGGATCAGGCAGCCTTTTGACCCGCATGACCAAGCGTGATTTTCAATTCAGCCAGCAGAAAGCGCGTTCGCATTCGTGATCGGTCGATCTCCATTTGGTCGCGGCTCATCTGCTCCCGAAGGTGATCCACTTCAATCAGGCACTGCGTGATCGCCGCTTGAAACTGCGCCGCGTCTTCCAAAGGCGGATGAATTGTCAGCGTGTCTTCCATAGGCGTTTCCTTTCCGCTAGGCGCACTCAATCCAGTATAGCATACACTCAGCCAAATCCGGGAAGCACACGGTGGCGGCGCGCCGCAGCATCACCTGCCGCTGCTGCTGCGGCGGGGTTTATCTTTGTTTATCCAAACTCGCTGCGCCAGGCCGCTGCCCTGCCGTGTCCAACAGGCCGACCCGCACATCTTCGGTGTTTGATCCCAGATGGCAGGCGATTGCGTTGGCAAGATTGTGATAGACATCATCCAGCGTCTCGCCCTGCGTGAAGCAGCCCGGCAGGCCGTCCACTTCCGCCCAGTACCCGCCCTCGGCTTCCGGGCGAACAACTGCCTTGTAGATTGTAGCGGATAAAGCCAGCGTAGTGCTCATAACTTTTCCCTCGCGTTACCGATACGCGCACTGCATGGCTTTGCCCTGCTGATAAAGAGCGTCGCCTCGCCCAACGTTATATTCCCTGCCTCGCCCAAAGTTATATTCCCTGCCTCGCCCAAAGTTATATTCCCTGCCTCGCCCAAAGTTATATTCCCTGCTCCGTCGTGTGCCTTGCCCCCTGCCCAATCAGCTTAAGACTGCTTATGCAGGGACACCAATACGGCGGCAAATGCGCCCATGACCGCGCCAACAAGCGGTGCCGCAGCCGCCACCACGAGCAGCATCACGATGGACGCGCCGTGCGTGTCTTCATTGACATCGTGCCAGTCTACCCAGAAATTGGAGAGGCACAGGGCAACATCAAAGAAAGCCAGCGCACCGACACCCCCTCTTCCCGCAGACCGTTTGAGCGTGTTCATTCTAGGATGCTTCGGGCGTCATGCCGCTAGGCTTGCCGAAGTGTATTCTAAATCGCTGCCCGATGCCACGCTTTCCCAGACTTCGCCGCCGACAGCCGCTTCGGTGTCCCACTCTCCGTGCCGGTTGTCCTCGGTGACATCCGCGCACAGTTGTTCCAGCAACGTTTGACAGGATGCGTCCATGGCGAGGCTCTTTTTCCCGTAATCTTGCAAACATTATACACGCAAAAGCGCATGGCTGACAGAGTTGTTTTTGCGCGCAGCCGAACGGCGTGTTTCATGCACACTCTTTCCGCACTTGCCGCTATACACGACAGGCGCGTCAAGCCCGGCGTGATTTTAGGCGGCAGGCGGTTCGGCTTCGCCTTGAGAGTCTTGGTATGCCTCCCAAAGTTTGTTCACAACGGCTTCCAAGTCGGCACAACCACGCATTCCCATTCGCTGCTTTTCAATGCCCCGTAGATATTCAGCAATCTCGCGCTTCGCCGCACCCTTGCGGAGCAGGTCGTAAACTTCCACAGCATAGCGGTCGTACTCGTCCATCGCCTCCCCAATGCCGAAGATGCCGATGGGGTCCCAGTCCACAAGCAAGACCAAGCGGATCAGGCCCAGCGGCGTGGCGAACCGCTGCCAGTCGGAGTTGTCTTTCATGGCGTCTCTTATGCCTTCGTTGCCAGCCGTCTCAACGAAACAATGCTGGGCCTGTTTCCAGCCCGTTGCCGGCGCGTTTCCCCGGTATCATCCCGGTGTTGCGACGACGGAACAAATCCGTCCGTCGTTGCAAAGCCTTGGGTACGCCTGTAAAACACAGGGGCAAACCCGTTACAGCGCGGGCGCATCGGCCTTATCCATAACGCCCGCTAGGGACAATACGGCGCGGGCCAAATCGCGGGCGGCGTGGGGCCGGGCCAGGGTATGCGCTGCCTGCCCCATCTGCCGCAGTTGCGCAGGGTCGTTTAATAGAGCGTCCCATTCTTGCAAAAGGCGCGCGGGAGTTAACTCAAAGGCGGGCAAAAGAACGGCCCCGCCCGCATCCGCCACACGCCGCGCATTCTTGGTCTGCTCGTCGCCGCCGGTGGGGACAAGAGGGATAAAGAGGGACGGCAGGCCCAAAGCCGCCGCTTCCGCGCCTGTCCCGGCTCCGCTGCGGCCGACAACCAAGTCGGCCAGCGCAAACACGTCCCCGATCTCGTCGCCGACAAAGCCTGCAGTCCAGTAGCGGTTTTGCAAAGCCGGAGGCAGGGTGTGCGCAAAAGCCGCGAACTGGTCCTGTTCGGCAGGGCCGCATTGGTGCAGCACGCGGCAGCGGGAAAGCACATCGGGCAAAATAGCGAGTAACGCGCTGTTGATGGCCCGCGCGCCCTGCGCCCCGCCGGTCACATACACGCAGGGCAGAATGTCGTCTTTTTTATCAAAGCCGAAGCGCTGGACGGCGCGTGTTTTGTCCCCATCAAACACGATCTCGCGGACGGGGTTGCCGGTTTCCCACGCTTTGGCGCGGGCGGGCGCAGGCAGGCAGCGCGCGGCATCCGCAAACGACAGGGCGATGCGGGTCGCCGCCAGCGCGGAGATTTTATTCGCCAGGCCCACCTGCACGGTCTGCTCGTGAATGAGAATAGGCACGCGCAAAACAAAAGCCGCCAGGACGGGCGGCACGGACACATACCCGCCGGTCGCCAGCAGGGCGTCAGGACGAAAGCGTCGGAGCAGGCGCAGGGCCTGCCCGATGCCGACCGGGACGCGCAGGGCATCAGCCAGGTTTTTAAGAGACAGCAGGCCGCGCCAGTGGCTTGCGCGGCGCAGCTTGCCGCTTTGCACGCTGCAAAAATCCAGCCCGGCTTGCTCGGCCAGTTGTTTCTCAATGCCCCCGGCGCTGCCGACATACAAAAACACGGGTGCCCAGTTCTGACCTGCCGAGAGGTCGCGAATAGCCTGGATTGTCGCCAGGGCCGGGCCGGCATGCCCGCCGGTTCCGCCGCCGGTCACGACGATGCGTATCTGCCTTTTCGTAGTCATGGGTTGTTATGGGCGGGAAAGGGACAGGCGCGCAGCGCCAGGGTGAGGGCCGCCCTAGGCAAGCGCGGGGGCTGTTCTGCGCCGGGCAGACACCTTTACTCCCGCGCGCCTGCCGTGCGGCGCTTGGCGCGCTCCACGCGGCGCGTTCCCGGCGCAAGCGGGGCCAAACCGTAGCTGTCGCGCAGGGCATACGTGTCCCGCTCCCAGCGGCGGTTAAACTCCTGCTCGTTGGGTTCGATCTGGGTCTTGTGGGGCCCGTCGGGGCCATGGGGATAGGAAGAGATATTCAGCAGAATACCGATGCCCGCCATCATCAAAACGAGCGACGACCCGCCGTAGGAAATAAACGGCAAGGGAACGCCCGTGTTGGGAATGGATGCGGTCGCGACCGCGATATTAATCAAGGCCTGCAAACTAATCATGGTCGTGATGCCTGCGGCCAGCAGCATGCCGAACGGGTCTTTGGTGTTATACGCAATCAAAAAGCCCCGCGCGGCAATCAACACAAAGACAGTCACCAAAGCTAACGTGCCGAACAAGCCCCATTCTTCGGCGATCACGGGAAAGATAAAGTCCGTGCGCGCCATGGGCAGGTAAAGCTTTTCGCGCCCTTCGCCCAGGCCCAGCCCGGTCGCACCGCCCGACCCTAATGCAATCAGGGCATGCCACACCTGATACCCCGAATCAATCTGGTGCGCCTGGGGGTTGGCAAACGACACCAAACGTTCGCGCTGGTACGGCTTGGCAAGAAACGTCGCGTAAACGCCGCCGCCCAGCACGACACAGGCCAGCAAAACCGCCATGTGCTTGGGACGCGCCCCCGCCAAAAACAGCATGACCAGGCCGGTTCCGCCCAGCACCATGCCCGTGCCCAGGTCAGGCTCTTTAGCCACCAGGAGAAACATAATCACGATCACGCCGAGTAATGGCAGCAGGCCCTGCCGAAACAAGCGCATGATTTTGGGCTGGGCCGCGGCGACATGGGCCAGGTACAGCACCAGCATCAGCTTTGCCACTTCCGAAGGCTGGATGCGAACCGGGCCATGCCCCACCCACCGCCGCGCCCCGGCCACGGAAATGCCGATGTGCGGCACCAGCACGGCGAGCAGCAGCAGCATCGAAACCGCCGCGCCCGCACCCGCGAACCTGCGCCATTTCCAGTAGCGCACGCGCCAGGTCGCAAGCAGGGCGAGCAGGCCGACCACGCCCCACGCCGCCTGCAATTTGACATAGTAAAACGAGTCGCCATGCCGGTGTTCCAGGGCCAGCGCATACGAGGCATCAAACACGGTCACAATGCCGATGCCCAGCAGCAGCAAGGTCAGCACGAACAAAAATCTGTCCATCGGCTTTTTGACGGCGGGGCTGGTGTGGTGCGACTGCGGTTTGGCGATAATAGACATAAGCGTTATCCTGCCGAAAAATGGACGGCCTCTTTGAACTGTGCGCCCCGGTCTTCAAAGTCACGGAACATATCAAACGAGGCGCATGCGGGGGCCAGCAAAACAGTGTCGCCGGGCTGCGCCAGCGCGCGCGCCTGACCCACGGCCTGCGCCAATGTCGGGGCCGGGTGGACAGCTTCAAACCCTGCCGCGCGCACCGCGTCTTCCAGGGCGGGCGCCGACTGCCCGATGAGTACCAGGGCACGCACATTGTGCCGAACGACACTTTGGGCAATCTGTGCCATTTCATGCGCGTCGCCCTTGAAAACGCCCCCCGCGATCACGACTTTAGGTTCGGGCAGCGCTTCCAAAGACCGCTCAAACGCGGCGACATTGGTGCACATGGAGTTGTTGACATAACATACGCCGTTTTGGGTGTCTACGTATTCCAGGCGATGCACCACGCCCGCAAACGTCGCCGCAGCCTGGGCGATTGCCGCCGCCGGCACCCCAAATGCCCGTGCCATCGCGGATGCCGCAAGGACATTCTCTTTGTTATGCGCGCCGGGCAAGGCAATCGGGCCGGGAAATGGGTCTGCCGTGCTGAACGAAACAACGTTCAGCTTCTGCGCGCGCGGGTCTTTGCTGAACGAGGCAGGCAGGATGGCCCAATCTCCTGCCCCCTGGTTTTCAAAGATGCGCCACTTGGCATTCACATATTCGTCCCAGGTCTGACGGTCAGCATGGTCGGGCGTGATATTGAGAAGGGCGGCCACGCGGGGCCGGAACGTGCTGATCCACTCCAGTTGAAACGACGAAATCTCAGCGACAATCACCGCGTCTTCGCCCGCTTCAAACGCGGCCTGTATCAGCGGCATGGCGATATTCCCGGCAGCGATATTTCCCGCGACATAGGTTGTCATTCCCGACTGGCGCAGCATCTCGGCCAGCAGCACGGTCGTGGTCGTCTTGCCATTCGTGCCCGTGATCGCGAGGATCGGGGCGCGGGCGATGCGATATGCGGCTTCAATCTCTCCCAGCACGGGCACATGGGCGGCAAGAGACTCCTGCAAGACCCGAGCGTTTTTGCGCACACCCGGACTGGTAATCAAATAATCCAGCACGGCGTAATCTATAGGCGCGCCGCCCAAACACGGCTCAATCCCCAGGGCGCGCACCATGCCGACATGGGCAGGGTTGAGTGCCGCTTCGGATGCGCTGTCATATACCCACACCGTGGCTCCAAGACGTGTCAGCGCTTGGGCGCAGGCGACGCCGCTGCGGGCCAGGCCCAGCACGCCCACAGTTTTGCCACTGAACTCGGTCAGCCTTGGTTCTTCGCGGGACAAGGCCATGTTATCGTCCTAAGTCAAACGGCGAAATATGCGGGGCCACTAGCAGGCCCGCAGCCAGGGCCAGCAGGCCCACAAGCCAGAAGCGCGCGACCACCTGCGTTTCCGGCATGCCGCCCAGTTCGAAGTGATGGTGCAGCGGGGTCATGTGGAACACGCGCCGCCCGCCCCCCGCTTTGCCGCCGGTCGCTTTAAACACCGACACCTGGATCATGACGCTGACCGTTTCCGCGATAAAGACCAAGGCAAAGACTAGCAGCAAAATCTCTTGTTTGCCGATAATGCCCAGGGCCGCAAACGACGAGCCCAGTGCAAGTGACCCCGTATCGCCCATGAAGACCCGCGCGGGGTGGGCGTTGTACCACAAAAAACCCCCGCACGCGCCCGCGACCGCGCAGGCAAAAACAGGCAGTAAATCATAGCCCGGCTTGAGTGTATAGACCGTCCATGCCAGGCCCAATGCGGTCAGCATCGCCAGGCCGCCCGCCAGGCCGTCGAGGCCGTCGGTCAGGTTGGTAGCGTTGGACAAGCCGATCATCAAGATGACCACGAGGACATAGTACCCCCACCCCAGGTCTAATGCCGCCCGCCCAAATGTCAGCACAGTCGTGAAGTTCGGCTGCGCCGTGAGCGACAGCCACGCGACAAACGCCAGGGCAATGATAAGCTGCCCGGCGAGTTTCTGCCGCGCTTTCAGGCCCAGCGACTTGCCGCGCGTGATCTTCAAATAGTCGTCGGCTCCGCCCAGGGCGGCATGCGCGAGAAACACCAGCCCCACAGCAAGCACAGGCCCGCGTGAGACGTGCCCGACTATCGCGATGCACATCGCCACCAGCACACCCAGCACCAGCAGAAGGCCGCCCATGGTCGGCGTGCCCTGCTTTTTCTGGTGGCTGGCCGGCCCGTCGCTGCTGATAGGCTGCCCGAACTTCAAAACCCGCAGGCGGGCGATGACGGTAGGCCCGGCAAAGAGGGCGACCGCGAAGGCTATCAGAAATGCAGCCAGGCCCGGCCTCAGTGTCGCGTCAATGCCCATGGCGTTTCTTCCCCGTCAAGAGCATATGTCCCCGTGTTTCATTAAAGCAAGCGCGATGCGCTCCATCGCCATCGCCCGCGAGCCTTTGATGAGTATCACGTCGCCGGGCGCGAATGGCATGGAGGGTACGGCTTCGGCTGCCGCGCGGCTGTCTGCGAACCGTCCCTGTGCGCCGGGGATCAGCGCGGCCAGTTCGCCTACTGTGTACAAGCCATGCAAACCGCCCAAACCGTCAATAATCGCGCCTAATTCTTTGTGCGCGTCAGGGCCCAGTGCGCCCAGCTCTTTCATGTCGCCCAGAAATGCCCATTTGCGCCCGCCGGGCTGCTGCGCCAATGTTTGGAGTGCGCTTCGCATGCTGGCGGGGGCGGCATTGTAGGCATCGTTGAGCACAACCCCGCCCCACAGAGTTTGTGTTATCTGCATGCGCATGGGTGGCGGTACGTAAGCTGCCAATGCCCCTGCGGCATCGGCGAGGGCAACGCCCAGCTCACAAGCGACCGCCAGAGCCGCCAGCGCGTTGCCGACATCGTGGCGCGACGGGGACTGGATTGTCACCCGGACGCCGCGTACGGTAAAGCGCCAGCCATCTTCGGTTTGTATCGCGTCTTGGGCCTGGTAATCCGCCCCCTCTGCAAAGCCATAGGCTGCTGTGTGCGCACGGGTCTTGGCGCGCAGATGCGCATAGTATGGGTCGTCTTGGTTTAACACTGCCAGGCCGTCGGGCGGCAGGGCTTCCAAGAGCTCCCCTTTGGCGTCGGCAATCGCCTCGCGTGTGCCTAATAATTCCAGATGGTTTTCGCCGATGGTCGTGATGACTCCTACCGTGGGGCGGGCGATATTGCAGAGATAAGCGATCTGCCCGCGTCCGCGCATGCCCATTTCAATAATCGCGGCCCGGTGGCTTTCGTCCAATTGCAGCAAAGCCTTGGGCACGCCCGTCTCGTTGTTCTGGCTCGCCATTGTCTTGAGAATAGGGCCCAATGGAGCCAGTGTCGCCGCCACCATTTCTTTGGTTGTCGTTTTGCCGACGCTTCCCGTCACGCCGACAACGGGGACGGCGAACTTGTCCCGCCACCACCGCGCAATCTGCCCATACGCGATCTCCGTGTCCGGTACGCGCAGGATGGGCATGCCCTCCGGTGCGTTGACCTCTTGCGAGACAACCAGTGCCGCCGCGCCTTTGCTGACTGCCTGGGGGACAAACACATGCCCATCGTTTGCTGCGCTTTGGAGGGCGACAAACAACGCACCAGGCTCCAGCGTGCGCGTGTCCGTGCTGACGGACGTGAGGGGGAAGGAAGAAAAGGCCCCCGCCCCTTCTTGTGCCACGGAAGCAGCCCTCACCCTGGCGCTGCGCGCCTGTCCCTCTCCCGCAAGCGGGCGAGGGGGCTGGGGGGTGAGGGCCGTCCTTCCCTGAGGGGGCTGGAGGGTGAGGGCTTCCCCTCCGCCCGCCACGCCCAAAGCCTGCGCCAATTCATCCCAGGTCAGCGTCATTCGGACAGGGCCTCCCGCGCCACCAGCCGGTCATCAAACGGGATTTTGTGGCCCGCGAACTGCTGCCCGGTTTCATGGCCTTTGCCCGCAATCACTACCAGGTCGCCCGGCTGGGCCAGGTCGCGCACGGCTTTGTAAATTGCGGATTGGCGGTCCACTTCCATGAATACGCGCGGGTCGGACTTGCCGTTGGGGATGCCTGCGAGAATGTCTTCCATGATCGCGTCCGGGTTTTCCGAGCGCGGGTTGTCGCTGGTCACAATGGTGATGTCCGCAAGGCGCGCGGAAATCTCGCCCATCACGGGGCGTTTTTTAGGGTCACGGTCGCCGCCGCAGCCGAACACGCTGATGAGGCGCTGGGGGCTTAACGCGCGGGCGGATTGCAGGACATTTTCCAGCCCGTCCGGCGTGTGCGCGTAGTCCACCACGACTGTGAACGCTTTGCCCTCGGTCGGCACCAGCTCAAAGCGGCCCGGCACGCCTGTTAATGCTTCCAGGCCGTTGACTATTGCCTGGGGGGGCACGCGGCGGGCCAGCGCGACTCCGATGGCAGCGAGGGCATTGGAAACTTGAAACAGCCCGCCGAGCTTGAGTGATATGGGGAACGTCACCTCGCTGCCCTGGGGCGGCTGGTAATGAACAACGAAGCGTGTCCCGTCCGACCGTATCTCCTGCACATGGGCGCGCAGGGCAGCCCCCGGCGCGCGCAGCCCGTAGCGCAGCACGTTTCGCCCCGCCGCTTCCAGGGCGGCAATGATCTGCTGCCCGTACCCGTCGTCGGCGTTCACCACGCCCATAAACGTTTTTTGCGGGAACGCATCGGGGTACTCGGTGAACAAGCGCCGCTTTTGGGCGAAGTAGGCTTCCATCGTGCCGTGCGCGTCCAGGTGGTCTTGGGTCAGGTTGGTGAACACGCCGCAATCGAACGCGCACTGCGCCGTCCGGTCCTGCTCGATCCCCTGCGACGACACTTCCATGACCGCATGCTGGACTCCCTGCGCGCGCATATCGGCGAACAAGCGCTGCAAGTCCGCGCTTTCCGGGGTCGTGCGCTCTAATGGCAGCGCCCGTCCGTTAATTAATGCGCCCAATGTCCCGATCAATCCCACTTTCTCGCCCCATGTCCGCAAGATGCTTTCGATCATGTAGGTGGTTGTCGTTTTGCCGTTCGTCCCGGTCACCCCGATCAGGTCTAACGACTGTGACGGGTCGCCATAAAAGCGCGCCGACAGAGCAGGCAGCACGGCGCGGGTGTCCGGCACGGCGACCATCGGCAGGCTGCCCGCGCCATACCACCCGGCATGCAGCGTATCCACCAGCAAAGCCGATGCGCCGCCATTAGTCGCCTGCGCGATAAAGTCATGCCCATCGGTCTTCTGCCCCCGCAGCGCGACAAACAATGCGCCGGGTGTCACCGCGCGCGAGTCGTAGGCGAGGTCGGTGATCTCTACATCATCGCCCATTCTTCGGCTGTTCGGCAGGCTGTCGGTCAATTCGCTCAGTGTCATGGCAGTTCTTTGATCGTGCCCCTCGCAGGGATTTGGTTCGTGTCGCAAGCGCGTCTTTGCCGCGTTGCTATGTCTTTCCTACGGCAGACCAACGACGGGACGATTTCTTCCGTCGTTGGTTAACGTATGCAATACGCTTGACACGCCTATTATACGCTTTGGCAAGGCGTTAGCAGGGCTGCAATGCATTTGGTGTTTCTAACGCTTCCTGCCCCCGATACTAGTACTTAGACTGGGACGCCGCAGAAACAGCCAGCCGCCAAACAGAATAAGGCCGATCTCCACCGCAGCCCACACGCGCCAGCCAGCCTGGTCGGTGTTAACCACTTCACCCCACTCAAAACGCGAAGGCTTCTTGGTACAATCGAAAACTAGATACAAATTCATCCCTGGCTCAACAGGATAAACTGACCCGTAAGCCTCAAATGGACCGCTCCCCATAGCCGGCCCCACCTTATACCCTGTCAGACCCAATGCTGCCAGCACTTGCGGCTCCGTCATCCCCGGCTTGAGGCAGGGCATTCGTTCGGGGACGCGATCAACAATCCATAAGGGAACAGCAGGAAGGGTAGCAAATCCTTGATTTGACAGCAGCAAGCACAAGCTGATTAGCCCGATGGCGGCAAGTATCGCACCCAATAGTCGCGACATCCTATTACTCCTCCCGCCCTGCATTCCGGCCTAACTTTTCAATTCTATGCCGTTTGGCCTATAAACGCTCATAAATATGTTTGTCACTCACCAGCCTGCTTTGCACCAGCTCCACGCGAAAGCGGGACTTGACCCAAAACGCAATCGGCACGCGGGCATAGCCCGGCAGAGCGTCGGCAGTTTCCTCCCTGATTTCAACCGTCATTACTCAACTACTACCTGCCGACGAGAAGCACCACCGCAGGTGGCACTAAAAATGCCAGCCCAATCGCCACCCACTTCAGCCCGGCGGCTTGTCCTTTTCCCTCATCCGGCTGGGCGATATGGAACAGGCCAAATACAACAAATCCCAAAAATGCAAGCAAGCAGAAGGGGAAAAGTAGAATAAGTGCCAGCATTAGCTTACGAGTTACTCTTGATAGATAGGTTATCCTGCTCCCATCGCATGAGCAGGGGGCAAAAGCCGGTAGGTGTATTCGTCACTCCCATGCCCCTTGAAAAAGTCGGCCTCGCTTTGGAAGCCCACGCGCGTGAAGCCCAGCCGTTCCAGCAGGGCGATAGAGGCGACGTTGCGCGTGTCCACTTGGGCGTTCACCTCAGAAACGTCGTAGTCCGCAAACAGCATGGTCAGCACCCGGCGGCAGGCTTCGGTCGCATAGCCCTGTCCCCAGAACAATGGCCCCAGTTCGTAAGCGATTTCCGCCATGCGCGCGGGGGTGACGGTCGCCTGCACCGTGCCCACATATGCCCCGGACACCTTAACTCGGACAGCCCAGTTCAGCCAGACCTCGTCGCCTGCCGAGGACAGACGGCCCGCCAGCCTGCGGTATCGCTCCCGCAGCCACTCAAATGTAGGCGGCTCCTGCGGGATGTATGTATAAATGCGCGCGTCCTGCAAAACAGGATGGAGCAGGGCGGCGTGATGCTCCCCCAATGGTTCCAGATGTAGATGCTCGGTTTCCAGCACCGTTTCCGGCTCAACAAGCTGCAACAAAAGAACCTTTGTAAGCCTAGCGCGCCCGCTTGATGATCCAGGCGTTGTTCGCCGCTTCCATGCCGATCTTCGGATAGTACGCCATCGCTTCCGGGGCGGATAGCAGTATCAGCGATGCTTCTTCCCCGGCTTCGGCACGCACACGGCTTACCAATGCGCCCCCGATGCCCTGGTGCTGATAGTCGCAGTCTACGGCCAAATCGGACAGGTAGCAGCAGTAGCTAAAGTCGGTCAAAGCGCGGGCGATGCCCACCAAACGCGCGCCGTCGCGGGCGGTCACCGTGAGGTTGGCATGGGCGATCATGCGGCGCAGGCGTTCCAAGTCACCCGTGGGGCGGCGGATGCCGGAGCGGGCGAACAGGTCGGCCAGCGTTTCAGGTTCCAGCGGGGCGTTGACACGGTACAAAATAGTCATGGGCGGCGCGCATCAGGGTGGCGTGGGATGCGATGTTCAAGCATCACTGGCGCAACTGGGCGATCTGCTGGCGGTCGCGGGGGTTGTGCTTGAGGTGGTCGTCCCAATCCACCATCTTCGGGTTGTCAGGCGTGATGTGCATTTGCAGCATGGCGGCTTTGGCGATGTCATGCACCACGGGGGCCGCGACAGCCGCGCCCCAGTGAATGCCCTGCGGCTCAAAAATAGCGCATAAAATTACCAGGCGCGGGTGCGACAAGGGGAACATGCCCACAAAGGATGCCACAAAATGCCCGCTTTCGTACCCGTGTGCGCCCGCGACCTGCGCCGACCCGGTCTTGCCGCCGACCGAGTAGCCTGCGATCTGGGCAGGCTTGCCGGTGCCGTCCAGCACGACCGTGCCGAGCATGGAACGCACCGCGCGCGCCACTTCGGGACTGACCACTTGGCGCACGGCGACCGGCTGAACAGGCGTTTCGCCGTCCTGGTCGCGCACGGCCCGGACAATATGGGCCTGCATCAGAAGGCCGTTGTTGGCGATAGCCCCATACGCCGACACCAGTTGCAAGGGAGTGAGTGAAATGCCCTGGCCGAACGAGATATTGGCAAGCTGGATCTTGGACCAGCCGACGCTGCCCGTAAAATGGTTGAATTTATGCGGCGAATGCAGCGACGACTTTTGCTCGCCCGGCAGGCCGCTATGGGGGTAATCCAAAAAGCCGAAGCTTTGTTCATATTTGTAAAGCTTGTCCGCGCCCAAGTTCATACCGAACTGCGCCATGCCGACATTGGACGAGACGCGCAGCACGCCCCGGAGGTTTTGGCTGCCGAGGTTGCGGGTCAGGGCGTCGGCGGCTTCGTGGATAACGTGCTTGCCCACCTGCAATGTCGGGCTGCAATACACGCGCTCGTCCATCATGCCCAGCCCCTGCTCCTGCAAAATGGCCGAAGCCGTGATGGTTTTCAGGGTGGAACCCGGCTCGTACAAATCGGACACGGCGCTGTCACGCCAGCGCGAGGCGTACTTGATCGCGTCTTCTTTGTCCAGTTTGGCGAGAGGGCGCGGGGCATTGGGGTTGTAGCCCGGGGCGCCGGACAGGGCTAAAATCTCGCCGGTCTGTGGGTCGAGGACAATGGCGACGCCGCTCTTGGCGTGATGGTCACGAACGCCTTTGGCAAGGGCGACATCGGTTGTATGCTGCAACTGCTGGTCAATGGTAAGGACGAGATCGTGGCCGTTTTGCGGCTCCACTTGATGGCGCAGCGTGCCGGGCAGGAAGCGGCCTTCTTTGTCGATCTCGCCTACCACTTTGCCGTCGCGTCCGCGCAGCAAATTGTCCTGGCTGTGCTCCAAGCCTTCCACGCCGACGCTGTCCCTGTTGGTGAAGCCTAAAACATGGCACGCCAAATCGCCGTTGGGGTAGGAACGCTTGGTATCGGCGACCACGCCGATGCCCAGCAGACCGGCCTGCCTGACGGCATCGCCGGTCTGCACCGAGACGCGCCGGGCGAGGGCGATATAGTGGGAACGCCGCGTTTTGGGGACAAGCAGGGGGGCAAGACGGTTTGGGTCGTCGTGGAGCAAGACGGCTAAATGGGACGCCGTGGCTTGGGGGTCTTTGACGGCCACAGGGTCGGCGTAAACCGTGGCGGCGGGGACATTGATCGCCAGCGGGCCGCCGTCGCGGTCCAGCAGCAGGCCGCGCCGCGCGGGCAGTTCGTTGGCGCTGACCCGGTACGTATCGGCCTGCTTTTGAAAGTAGCCATGCCGCACGACTTGCAGGTAGACCAGTCGGCAGCCCAGCAGAGCATAGCACGCAAAAACCAGGCCGAACGTCAGCGCGGCGCGGGTTCTAATGGTTGCGAGTTGGGAGGTCGTCGTCTGTCGAGCCACTGTTTGCCACCTGGGGCCGATCTGCTGTCGGTGCGTTGCTGAAAGAGGAAAGCCTGTCTGTGCGGGCAAAAACCGGCGCGGCGGGCGGCGGCGCAATGTAATCAATACGCCTGGGATCACGTGTCATACCTTTGGCAAGGGCGAAGGCAGCCACATGGTCGGGGTTTTGCAAACTCGCCAGAGTCGCTTTAAGCGTCTCGTTTTCCAGCCGCTTCTCCCGCAGGGCCGTGCGCATCGTGGCCTGATTAATGCCAAGAAAAGTGATATGAGCGTAGGCGGCAAGATACAGCACCAAAAGAGCGCAGACAACAGCGGTGCAGGTCACGGCCATGGTCAGCAGGCGCGCTTCCGAACGGGCCATACGGTCAGGGAGCTTGGCGGCGCGGCGCGCAGTGCGGGGAGGGACAGGCGCAGACGCAGAGCGCGCGGACGGTGTGCTCGTGCCGGGGCGGGGCGCCGAGGAGGGCAAAGGCCGGGCAGAAGTGCGCGCCGTGTCTTCCCGTGTCGGCTGTTTGGTTTCCAGCATCGCAGTTACCCTTAAGAACTCTGTTTCCCAGTGCGCCACCAGGGCGGCACAACCATGTATTTTTGCAAGAGCGACATCCGTGCGCTTTGCACTCTCCGAAAAAGCTTTTGTGTCTGTTACAAACGTCGTGCGGCCCGTAAAACCGCGCTGCGGGCGCGAGGATTGGCGGCCACTTCCTCTGCCGACGGCTGAACAGGCTTGCGCGTCAGTACTTCCAAAACGGCGGGCGGGCGCGTCCCATACGGCCCTTCGCCGGGCCCGCGTCCCGACAAGGTCGTGAACAACTGCTTGACAAGCCGGTCTTCCAGCGAATGATAAGAAAGCGTTACCAAGGTCCCGCCGGGTGCCAGCCGGCCTACGGCGCTTTCCAGCGCGCGCTCAATACTTGCAAGCTCGTCGTTGACCGCAATCCGCAGGGCTTGAAACGTCCGGGTCGCCGCATGTTTATCTTCGGGGCGCGCACGCGCGGGCATAGCCGCAAGCACAGTGTCCACCAATTGCCCTACGGTCTGGTAGGGTGTTTCCCCTCGTCGCTCCACGACAAACTGCGCGATGCGGGCGGCCCACTTTTCGTCCGAGTTCTCGCGGATCATCGTTGCCAGGGTGCGCTCCGGCAGCGTATTGAGCAGATCGGCGGCGTTTAGTTCATCGCCCTGCCGGTTCATGCGCATGTCCAGCAAGGCATCGGGCTCTTTAAACGAAAAGCCGCGCGCGGGCGTGTCTAATTGATACGACGACACGCCGAAGTCAAACAAAATGCCATTAATTTGAGCAATGCCTAAATCATCCAGCACTTGGCCCAGCTCATCAAAGCGAGCCTGCGCCAATATGACAGCAAGGCCAAACCTGGCTAAAACACGCTCTGCCTGGGCCAGAGCGTCGGGGTCTCGGTCGATCCCCACGACCTGTCCGCCGGGCACAACTAAAGGCGCAATCGCTTGTGCGTGTCCGCCGCCGCCCACTGTCGCATCCACAAAGACTTGGCCCGGCTGCGGGTTCAGATACGTCAGCACTTCATCCAGCAAAACGGGCACATGATACGGAAGCGGGACAAGGTCAGGCAATCCCCACCTCGCGCGCCGACTCGCTGATCATGGCATCGGTCAGCTCGGCATTGTACAAGTCCCATGCCTGGCCGCTCCAAATCTCAATGCGGCTGCCTGCGCCGACAATCACCACTTCGCCCTGCTCGGCGATATTGGCCCATTCGCGCAGCTTGCCGGGAATGGCAACGCGTCCCTGCCCGTCCACGCTGGCTTCGGTTGCCGTGAAAAACCGCTGCAAACGCATGGTATGCTCGTCGAGTTGACGCTGCCTGCTTAAAGTTTCGCTGAGGTCTTTGTAGGCCGCATCGGTATACACAAAGATGCATCGCCCGACCCCCTTGGTCATAAAAAAGCGCTCTCCCAGCGACGAGCGGAAGCGGGTCGGGATGATCACGCGGCCTTTGTCGTCCACGCTGTGATCGAATTCGCCCTGAAACACCACCAATCCTCCACTCAGCCACCACTTGCCGCCACTAATGTACCACTATACGGCATGCTTTGCATCTTTGTCAAGGTTTATCATCCCCATTTTGGGAAAAAAAGTTTGGCCCATAAAACCCTAGATGTCTACCACGTACATCTGTTCGCCACAAGATATGGACAAAAAACGTCTTTCATCGCACAAGGGAGGCGGCATAGCCTCTTTGCATGAAAATGGGACGCGCCGCCACGAAAGCAAGCGCGCCCCACACACAAATAACCCCATTTTGACAGACTAATGATGCCCTGACGCTGTTTCCATGTGCGCGAGCTGACGGCGACGCTGACGCTGCACCTGCAACGGCTGTAGGTCGACGTTCAAATTGGTGGTTTCCAGGCCCTGCGCGCGCACGATTTCAGTCAGCCGGGGCAACAGGGCGTATTCAATAAAGTCCGCGTAGACTTCATTGTAGTTATAGGTTTCCACGGCCACGGTCCACTTGACCCCATGCCGCCGCTCACCCTGCGGGAAATAAAACACCGTCGGGCCGGTGCCCGTGCTCCACTCAAAGACAATGCGGCGGACATTGTTTTGTTTCCACAGTTCGGCTTTCCGGCGCAGGGTGTCGGTGTCAAAGTTCGGCTCGTGATGCAGTTTACGGTCCATGCGGGGCAGTGTCTCCTCAACGACTTGGCTCGGGATTATTAACGACTTGGCTCGGGATTATTATAGCATACAATGCGCGTGCTATTCGGGCGCTTTGAGTTCCAGCATGGCGGCATAAACGTCGCGCCGGGACAAACGCTTGGCCTGGCTGACTTCGCGCACGGCATCACGCTCGCTGAGGCCCCGCGCGAGGGCGGACACGAGGGCCGTCGGCACATCTTCTTCCGCAAGTTCGGCAGCCGGGCTTATGTCGCCAGTAGCATCCAGGCCCGCCACGACAATGGACACTTCGCCGCGCGCTTCGTGAGCCTTAAAGTGCGCGGCAAGCTCGGCCAGTGTGCCGCGCACAAACTCTTCGTGCTTTTTGGTGAGTTCCCGGCCCACGGCGGCACGTCTCGTTTCGCCAAACGCCCGCGCCATCTCGCCTAAAGTGTCGGCCGTACGCCCTGGCGCTTCGTAAAAGATCAATGTCCGGGTTTCGCGAATGAGCAATTCTAATTTCTCGCGCTGGTCTGATTTAGTGCGGGGCAGAAAGCCTTCAAACGCAAACCGGGCGCAAGGGAGGCCGCTGCCGACCAGGACGCACAGGGCCGCGCTTGCGCCGGGCAGGGGGACAACTGTGATTTGGGCGGCAATCGCCGCCTGCACGAGTTCGATGCCCGGATCGGACACGCCCGGCGTCCCGGCGTCCGTGACCAGGGCCACGGTGTGGCCGTCATCAGCAATGCGCCGAATAATCTGCTCGATTTTGGGGGCGTCGCTGTGCTGATGAAAGGCGATCAGGGGGACACTAATCTCAAAATGGGAAAGTAATTTGAGCGTGTGCCGCGTGTCTTCGGCGGCAACCAAATCGGCTTCCCGAAGGATGCGCAGGGCGCGCAGGGTGATGTCCTCCAGGTTGCCGATAGGCGTGGCGACAATGTAAAGCGTTCCAGGCAAGGCGATGGGCTTACTTTTTCGCGGGAACGACGATGGTAGCACCGGGGGCCGCACCGGGCACGACTTTGACACCCGTGTTTGGCACGTTTTGCGTGGGGGAGCCTGCGGGCGTGGCCGATGCTGCGCCTGCGGTGGAAGCCCCTGCGGGCGGAGTGACAGTCACGCCGGGCGGCAGTGCGCCGCCCATCGCCCCGGCAGATTGGGCCTGACGCTGCTGGTACTGAGTCTGCCACTGCTGCTCCTGCTTGAGCAGGTCAGGCCGCTTCATCTGGGCGTAAATCCCCGCAAGCTGCTGGTGCACCTGCGGGTCGTCCCAGGCTTGCGTGGACGCGGACTGAAACTGCGTGGCGGCTTTGTCGGTTTGTTTGGCCTGGAGATACAAGCTGCCCAGGGTCAAGCGCAGCTGGGCATCATCCATGCTTTTAAGGGCGGTTTCGTAGGCCGCAATTGCCTGGGCGGGCTGCCCTAATGCTTGATATGCCTGCCCGATCTGCGTGTTGATTTCGCCCGCCACCGACATGGGGGGGCTGGACTTGAGCGCGTTTTGATAATCGACCAAAGCGGCGTGCGTGTCCGCTTGACGCTTGACAGGGTCAGCATCCTGGGCCGACTGCGCCATGGCCCGATCCGCCCGTAGGGCCGGATCGTTGATGACAATCTTGGTGCCGGGCGCATTTTTCAGGCCCGTGAGGAACGCTTGCTGGGCCGCACCCTGCTTTTGCTGTTTGACCTGGGCGATATACTGCGCTTTGTTTTTATCAAAATCTTTGGGCAGGTTGTCCTTTACGCCGTCCAACTTGATGACAAAGTAGCCAAATTGAGGGGATTTAACGGGCGTGGGGGTGACTTCGCCGGCCTTGAGGGCAATCGCCGCCGATGTAAACTCGGGCACGTAGCCGTTGAAGCTGTTATCGGGGCCGATGAAGCCGTCGTCGCCGCCTTTGTTTTTGGTGCCGGGGTCGTCGGAGTACTGCGTTGCCAGGGCCGCGAAGTCCGCACCGGGCGCTTTGGCTTTGGCGATAATCTGCTGTGCCTGCGCCTGCGCCTGTACATCGCTGCGCGTTTTGTTGCCGATGAGAATATGGCGTGTGTGATACTCATGGTAGAACGCGCGCGCATCCTGCTCGGTGACATTGACCTGGTTGGCCTGAAACGTTTGCATCTTTTCCAGCAGGACGTTCTGGCGCAGGGCTTCGTCGGGCAGCCGGTCTTTAATGGACGACTGTCCGTTTTTAGCAAGGGCGGCATCTACATCGCTGATGGAAGCATTAGGCTTAAGCCCCAGCTTTTCGGCAATCCCCGACTGGGCTACTACCTGCTGGCGCGCTTTGGCGATGTCGGCATCACTGGCTGTCAGGCCGAGTTTTTTCGCCTGCTGCAATTGCAGCTTGGCCGTGATAAGCTGTTCCAAGACGGTGTCGTGCAGCAGGGCGCTGCGGGTGACGCCGATATGCTGGCCGAACTGCTCCGCCTGACTGCGCAGGCTGCCGACCGCCTGGTCGTAATCGCCCTGCGTGATGGGGTCGCCGTTGACCGTAGCGATTGTTTCGCCGCTTCCCCCGCTTGGCCCTGCCGCGCCGCGCCTGCTGCCCAGGTTGTTGCCTAGGCCGCTGAAGACCAGGCTGAAGACCAGCAGTGCGCCGATCACGAAAATCGTCCATTTGCCCGCCGTGCTGCTGGTGATGCGCTCCAGGCCGGTGCGGAAACTATTCAATGACATTGGTGTGTGTGCGTTCCTGTCTTGTGTGTCTCAAGCGAGACGGGGGAGGGACTCTTAGCCCGTCCCCGCCAAGTCGCGCAAAGCTGCCAGGCAGATGCGTGATGAGGCTTCTTTGTCCCCGGCCCCGATCCAGTGCGTTTCCAAAGAAACGTAACCTTCGTAGCCCACGGCTTGAAGCGCGGCGAATTGCCCTTTATAATCTATCTCGCCCGCCCCGATTTTGGTGAACTCGGGCGTCAACGCTCTCGCAGGCACGTAGGCGTCCTTGATATGGATGTGAGTGATAAAATCTTTGATCGCCGCGTACCCCGTGGGAAACGGCTGCTCGCCGTCCATGAACGCATTGCCCGGATCCCAGATCGCCCGCACGTGCGGCGAGTGGATTTCTTCCAAAACGCGGGCTGCCTGCGCGCCTGTCCCCAGATAACACGCGTGCTCGTTTTCCAAACCCAAGATCATCCCTGCGCGGGCGGCCATCGCCGCGGGTTCGGCGAACGCGTCCACGATCTGCTCTTCAATGTGCGGCGTGAGTGTGCCCCGCTTCCAAAACGAGAACACGCGGACTAAGTTCGTATTGAAAAAGCGGGCGGCGTCAAAACAATGCTCCAGCAGGGCGATCTGCTCGCCCAGGCCACGCGCGGTCGCGCTGTGCAGCGGCCCGGCTTCGCCTTCCACTGTCGCGCCGGGCAGGTCGCACTTGTAAAACGGCGATGCGATCCCGACCACGTGCATGCCCCTGGCATCCAGCAGGGCTTTGGCCCGCTGCCAATACTCCAAGGGGGCGTCGGCGATATTTTTGTCCCACAACGTCCGCAGCTCGGCCCCGCGCACGCCGTAGTCCGCCATCACGTCCAGGGCACGCGCAAGGTCGGCGCTGATTTCATCGGTGATCGCGGCAAGCTGCATGCAAAGTTTCCTTTTGCCCTGATGCTGTTACTTCCTACGCAAAGCCGGTCTATTTTATCGCATCCCCCCTCGTTTGTCAACTTGGGGGCGGCGGGTACAGTGGGGAAGAGAGACAAGGAGACTTTGATTATGTCCGGCGAGCGACTTGACAAGCACAGCAAAATCCATCACGAATTGTTTGACGAAGACACGAATACAGTCGGCAGCCTCGGCGACATCGTGGAAAAACACGCCGGGGATGCCGTGTTTCTGACGCCGGAAGAAAAAAGCGTCGGCGGCGCAGACGGCGGCCTCTCCGACTGGGAAGCCGAAATAACCGAAACCGACCCCGCTCCCAATGCCGGCATGGACGCGGGTGATTTGTACTCCGAGGACGACGAAGACGGCCTGCCGTCCGCCGACCAGACTGGAACGGTCACGGGCATCGCGCGCGGCTTCGGCACCCATCTCCCCCAGGACCTTGGGAAGAACGGTTTTCAAGTGGAAGAAGTCCCCGATGTCGCCCTCGGCCTGCCCCCGCGCATCATTCGCGACGGCGAAGAGTTAGACGACTACGATGATGACAACAACGACGCCGCCGATGCTGACCTTGACGAGGACAGCGACGAAGAAGGCGACGACCTAGACGCCACCCTCGCCCGCGCCTCGGAGCCGGGCGCCAATGCCGTCAGCGGGCGGCGGGGCGAACCCACGCCGGGCCGCATCCCCGTCAAACAGCGCCACGCTTCCAGCACCGACGACGAGCTGGACGCTACCCGCGAGATGAAGTAGGGCATTGCCCGCTTTTCTTTGCTTTTCCCTGTTTTGTTCGCGGATTTCTCTCGGCATTGTGAGAGCGTCCTTGCGGCACACCCAAGGCTATGCACTCGCATTGCGAGCCTGTACCGACGACGGAACAAATCCGTCCGTCGTTGGTGCGCGAGGGCAAGCCGCTTAAAACCCCGACGCAACGCCTTTGTGTCCCGCACTTTTTCCCAATCGCCGCCGCGCGCAGCAAGCGCCGGGGGCTTTTATTTTGGGCTTGCGCCAACAAAACGCCCCGTTTTTGTCACTATCACTTTGAGGGACAGCGCGTGAACCAAAACGAGCAGGCGTGGCTGCGCAAAATGGCGGCGGACGACACATCCGGGTTTACCCATCTGTACGGCGCATATGGCGCGCAGGTGTACCGGTTCTGCCTGCGCCTGTGCGGACACCCTAGCGATGCGGAAGATTTAACGCAGGACGTGTTTGTGGCGGCGTGGCAGGGCGCGGGCGGCTTTGAAGGGCGGGCGTCGGTGCTGACCTGGCTGCGTCGCATCGCCCTGTTTCGCTGGCACCGGGTGCGGCAGGGCAAGGAACGGGGCTGCGTTGCATGGGACGATGCGCCGGAGCCTGCCGACCCACGCGGCGACCCCAGTTGTGCCACCCTGCGCCGCATGACTTTGGACGCCGCGTTGTCTACCCTGCCGGATGATTTATATGAAGCGTTCTTGCTGGTGAAAAGCGAAGGATTGAAATACCGCGAAGCCGCTCAGGTGCTCGGCATTCCGCAGGGCACGGTGCAGTCGCGGGTGCATGATGCCGTGCAACGACTGCGCGTGCTGCTCCGGGAGGAGGCGAACCATGACCTGTGAACAAAGTCAAACTGAACTAAATGCCCTGGCCGACGGCGCGCTGCCGCCTCTTCGGGCCTGGCGCGTGCGTCGCCACTTGGTACACTGCCGCGCCTGCGCCACGGCGTATGCTGAAATCGTGCAGATGGGCACCGAAGCCCGTGCCTGGCGCAATGCCGCGCCGCCCGCCGCGCTTGCGGCTCGCATTGCAAACGCACTTCCCCCACAGACCGCCCGAATGGAGAACACCGCCATGATTTTAGAACGACCACAGCACGTCGCCATCCCGCCGCGCCGCATTGCAGCGCGCAAAGCCCGCATCGCTCTAGCCCTCGCCGCCTGCCTCGCCATCGTCCTGGCAGTCACGCTCTGGCCCAGCAAGCAAGCGTCTTTGCCTGCCGCCTACGCCGACACTGTTCTTGCCATGCAGCGCGTCCGCAGCGTCGCCTGGACACAAACTGTCACCAACTCTAACCCCGACGGCAGCCAGGGCATTCATCAAGTGGAGCAAACCTGGGTGCGCCGCGACCCGCCCGCTATCGCCACCCTGGTGCCGCCCGACCCAAGCACGCACGGCATCAGCGGCGGCTACCGGACACTCAAAGACGCGCACGGCTCGCACCGCACCAAACTCAGTGGCGGCGAAACTCAGAGCCGGCCTTTGCGCACGCCTATTGCCGAGCAAGTGCAGATTGCCCTAGACAGCCTCGCTTCGTTCAATGCGCAGGAGAACAGCCCGCTGTTCAGCAACGGCGTGCCCGTGGCTTATACCCACACGCCCTGGCAGCAGGAGCGGGTGACGCGGGAGGGTCAAACATTGCTGCGCTTTCGCCAAGACATCACCGCCACGTTTCCTGTCCAGCCCCACGAGGTCATGCAAGGCCGGACTGTGACACACCTGACGCTGTGGATAGACCCGGCAACGCACCGCGTCCAGCGCACCGAGTGGCATCTTGTAGGCAGCAAAATCGGTCGCCTTGATAGTGTCCAAGACCGCTTTGTCTACGACCAGCCTGCCCCAGCGAATGTCTTTGACGAGGCGGCATATTCTGCGACAAGTCCCCAAAACAAAGCGTCTGCGGCCACGCCGTCGCAGCCGCCGTCCCCAGCGGTTTTAGAGAACACGTCCAGCCAAAGCGCGCCGGAAACAGCCGCCACACAGCTTCGCACCGTAACCGTCATCGGCGTGTACTTGCCGCACTCGCCGCTGCTGCCGCCTCGCTGGCGCAGGGAGTCTCTGGAACCATCTACGAATGTGCTCATTGTCAGCCAGGACTTCCACCCGAACCATGCGTACCATGAGCAGTTATTTTTGCAGCACGGCGCAAGCAAAAACTTCGTGCTGAAGTCGCCCGGCCACCCTGATGTGCCATTAACGCTGGATGGAGTGACCTACGGCGGCAGAAACGCACCCAACACGCAGGGCTTCGGCGCACGCTTGACGCCCCAGGCCAAGGCAATGCTCGCACCCGGCGCGGCCTACACCCTGCACCCCATCAACACCAACGCCGTGTACCAGTGGGCAGTGGCCCCCAATGTCACGCTGCGCATTTCCTGACAGCAAGGCACAAGAAAAAGGGGCAGGACATGTGTCCTGCCCCTTTGCTTTGCACTATCAACTTACCCCTTACACTTCGCCGCACAGACAGACTTCCAAACCAAGGGCCTGCATGGCGGCGGCTTTGGCGTACAAGCCTTCGCGGGCGGACGCGGCATCGGGGGCGTAGACCACCTGGATATGATTGGCTTTGTGGCGGGCCATCATCTGGTCGCGTGTAATATTGTGCAGCACGGCATGCATGATAGGCCATTCGGGAGTGGTCAAGTCCAGGCGTTCCTGCGTTTCTTCCATGGGCAGGGAAACAACGGTGCCCAGCCCTAAATCGCAGCGCAAACAGCCGCCGCCGATAAACACGCGGCTCCAAACAATGGGGCCGGGCTTCGCGATGCCCGACAAGGTGCCGCCGCCCAGGCGGAAAAACGCGGGGCTTTGACGCTTGCTATACGATCCGGCATAGCCGCCGGTGTTGTGGGCGGCAGGCACGGCCCCCGAAATCTCAAACACCCACACATAAGCGTCCAGAGGGTTGCCGTCACCGTCCGGGCCCACATACTGGCGGCCCCAGCGCAGGTCGTGCAGCGTGTTTTCCGGCGGCCAGCCCAGCTTTGTCCAAATGCGGTTCGTCATCAGGGCGTCCAGAGCGGCACCCTCGTCCACCTCGTTGAAGTGCGGCAATGCCTCGCCCGCGTACAGCTCCGCGCCGGTTTCTTCATGGGTCACAGGCGGGCGGGAAACGTTGTTGAGCAGGCCTTCCACCAGGTCCGAGGCGGGGGCCAGGTCTTTCAAGCCCTGCTGATACTGAATGCCGATGGCCGCGCAGCCGAATTCATCGGCCATTCGCACGGCGGCGATATACATTTTGCACTGGGCCAGCACCTGCGACTCGGTCAGTTCGGTGGCTTCGTCCGTGCCCAGGTGAAATGTCATGCCCTCGTTCAGCATCCATTGGTACACTTTTTGGGCTTCGTTGTCACCCACGGTCAGCATTTTGGCATATAAAGCGGACTGGCTTAAACGCTCCTTGAACACGCCGATCGGGTGCAGAAGCTGATCGGGGATGATGGCGTTGTACATGCCCATGCAGCCCTCGTCAAAGACGCCGATAATGGCTTTGTCACGCAGCAGGTCGGCGGCAATTTGTTCACCCAGCGCCACGGCCTCGCGGGGCGTGTTGATGACATTCTCGCCGTAAGAGCGCACATGGCCCTTGTTGTGACGCACATGGCCGTCGCGCAGCCATTGACGCAGCCCGCGCATGAAGAAGTCGTCGGTAAAGTCCTCGCTCCACAGCGAGCTGTAGGCGACATCGGCTTTGGTCAGCGAGCCGTTGAGGTTGAGCATGCCCACCAGTCCCGGCCACGTCCCGCTCCAGTTGGCGACCGTGAGGATCGGGCCTTTGTGCGTAATCAGGCCCGGCAGCACATGGTGGGAGTACTGCCATACAGCTTCGGCCACGACCAGGGGAGCTTCCGGGTCGATGCCGCGAAAGACTTCCATGCCGTATTTCTGGCTGTCGATAAAGCCGTGCTTTTTGATGGGATTATATGGATGCCCCCGCTGCACAGTCGCGCCTTCGCGCCCGAATGCGGCGACTAATTGCGCTTCCATCGCGGCCTGCGCTTCCTGGCAGGTCTGGTTTGCCGACAAGCGCAGGTCGCCGCTGGCAATCAACGTCACTGTTTTCATGTGTTTTTCTCCTCGGTAAAAGATAATGGAAAATTAGAAACGGCGGCGGGCGCTTTTCGCCTTGCGCACGACAAACACCAATGTCAGAATGGCTAGGCCCGCGAAAAACAGTGCGCCTTCCAGCGCTCCCGGCAGGATGTGCCCCAGAAGAGCAAACGCAGCAACCCAGACGACCAGCAGAAGGGCAAACGCCCAATCGTCCACAAACAAGCCAAGCAATTCACGCGCCATGGTGCGAAGAACAGCCATTGGGCCACCTCCTGTGTTGAGTTAAGATAAAGATGGAGCACGGTTCACAATGCTCCGCACCAGAGCAATCCCCACACCCGCCACGGCGGCGTAGCCGAGGGCAAGCGCGATCGTCGCCCAGTCACCGCCCGGCCACGTCAGGCGCAAGCCTTCGCCCGCCCAAAACGTGCCGAATGCCGACACCAGTACGCCCACCGCCATTTTCAGCGCGTTTTCCGGTACGCGCGTCAGCGGCTTGCGCGCGGCAATGCCCAGTAGAACAACCACAACAGCCGCCGCCGATGCGCCCGCGATCGCCGGAACAAGCTTGGCCGTGCCGCCCGCAGCCCCCACCCCCAGCACGATAAAGACCACTTCCACGCCCTCAATAAAGACGCCGTTGAAGGCCGCCCCCGCCGCCCCAAAGTCAAAGCCGTTGGAGGGCGTCATTGTACCCCGCGCGCCCAGCGCCTGTGTTTCTTTGACAAACAATTCGCCCTCGTCGCGCAAAGCCACCGCGCCGCCCGCCCGCAAGATCGCTTTGAGCAGCCAGCGCAGGCCGAACAAGAGCAGCAATGTCCCAATCACGAGCTTGAACGCGGGCACATTCCAGTGCGCAAGACTTGGCCCGAACAAGCCGACCAGGATCGCCAGCACAAGGGCCGCCGCGGCCGCCCCGCCCAAAGCCGCGCGCCACCCGCGCACGGCCCCCACAGCGAGCACAATAGTCAGGGCTTCCACGAACTCCACCAAAGATGCCAAAAATGCCGCCAGAATAGTCGGCCATGCTGCCAGCATCATGACTTCACCTCGTGCAAAGCGTCCCCGGTCAGCCGGTACATCAGCCATTCGTCCATGGAGTGCGCGCCGAGCTTTTCGTACACGGCCTGCGCATCCGTGTTCCAGCCCAGACATGTCCATTCCATGCGCCCGCAGCCGCGCTCTTGAGCAAGGCCGATCAAATGCTTTAACAATGCGCCGCCGACGCCCTGCCTGCGATAGTCGGCCAGCACAAACAAGTCCTCCAGATAAAGCGTCGGGAGGGCCAGGAACGTGGAATACGTTTCAATGATGAACGCATACCCAACAGGTTCCGTGACACCCTCTTTGAAAGCCAGGTACGCTTCATAGCGGGGACGTTCGCCGAAGCCGTCCGCAATCAAGCGCGCCTGCGCGTCGGCGTCGGGCGGCGGCAGCTTTTCAAACTCGCCGAGGGCGATAATTAATGTGATAAGAGCATCGGCGTCAGGGCGCTCGGCCCGGCGAATGGTGATGGGGGATGTTTGCAAAGCGGCGTTGTTCTCCACAGTGTTCATTGGTCGCCCCGGCCCTGGCTCGCGGGCAGGGGGAACGAGACAGGCTTACCCGTCCGGGCGGACTTGTACACGCCGACCACCAGCTCTAGTGCTTCCCGGCCCATTTCGCCCGTGATCCACGGGTCGCGGCCCTCGCGGATGGCTCCGATAAAGTCGCGAAACTGGGCGGTGTGTCCATAATTGCTGATGGCGGCGGGGTCGCCTGCGCCCGCCGATTGGCTGGTGGCTTTGAGGGTGTCGGCATCGTATGTCTCGCCCCCGGTGAACACGGCTTTGGTTATTTCGTTGTTGGCGATTTTGACACTGCCTCCTGTGCCGTAAATTTCCAGGGTGGTGTCGAAGCCCGGCCACGCGCACGTGGTGGCGGTCAGGGTGCCGATCGCCCCGCTTTCGAATTCGATGGATGCCGTCACGACATCTTCCACTTCAATGCGCGCATGCCCCAGCATCGCGGCTTTCGCGGATAAACTTTTAATCGGCCCCATTGCCCACCGCAATTGGTCGGCGTAATGGACGCCTTGATTTGCCAATGCACCGCCTCCGTCCCATTTCCACGTGCCGCGCCAGTCGCCGCTGTCATAATACTCCTGGGAGCGGTACCATTTGACAGTCGCTTCGGCGTAGACCAGTCGGCCCAGCTTGCCCGCATCGAGCCACGCGTGCAATTGCAGGATGCCCGCCCCGTAGCGGTTTTGCGAGACGGGCGAAAGCGTCAATTTGGCTTTGCGGGCGGCGGCGATCAAGGCATCGGCTTTTTTGAGGCTGACGTCAATCGGCTTTTCCACCAGGACGTGCTTGCCGGCTTTGATTGCCAGCAGCCCTTGACTTGCGTGCAGGCCCGATGGCGTGCCGATGGCGACCGCATCGATGTCGGAGCGCGCGAGCATCTTTTTGTAATCGGTATAGGCCGGAACCCCCAGGGTGTCCGCCGATGCCTGCGCCCGCTCCGGCACGTTATCGCACACGGCGACAATTTCCGCATCGTCGGCGAGGCTGCGCAGCACATCGACATGCCAGCCATGGATCACCCCGCAGCCCACCAGCCCAAACCGAATTCTTTCCATCCATCGCCTGTCCTTTGCCGCGAAAGCGTGCTGGGTGTCAAATTCCGTATGGGCGCGCGCTTTTCCTGCCCAGCACGAAATTGATGCGTTCGCCCAAAGGCGGGTGCGAACCCAGCCAGAACTGGACAAAAGACGGCGGGTTCGGGTCACTCAAGTCATGCGAGGCGAAATACACAAACGCCCGCGCCAGGGCAGGGCCGTTGCGGGTCGCGGCCAGCCCGTACGCATCCGCCTGATGCTCCATGCGCCGCGACAGGCCGTTGACAATCGGGTCGGATAAAAACCCCAGGATGGAGATCGTCAGCAAAAAGACAGGTACGGCGGCCATGTCGGTCATGCCGCGCAATCGCCATTGACCCCCTCGTTTGTCCAGCAGCCACTGCGTCATGCTCTGCGTCAGCGGCAAAAAGATCAGCAGGCCCGCTATGGTTTCGGCAAAGCCCCACAGGATATGTTTCAAGACATAATGCCCCATCTCGTGCCCGACAATCCCGACCACCTCGTCCGGGGGCAATTGCTGCAATGTGGTGTCCCAAATCACAATGCGCGCCGACGACCCCAGCCCGGTGACGTACGCATTAAGCGTGCGGGTTTGGCGGCTTTTGTCCACGACATAAATAGGAGCCTGGGGAATGCCCGCCCCCTTTGCCAGAATTTCAATCCGTGCGCGCAAGCGTCCGGGCGGCAGCGGCGTGAATTTGTTGAACAACGGATCAATGACTAAGGGCGCTAAAAAGATGCCGAATGCCACAATCGGCACGCACGCCGCCCACAGCCACAACGGCCATCGCCGGGGCGACCGCCGGATCAGCCACAGCGCCAGCATAATCAAGGGGACGGTGAGCGCGAAGCTGACGCCTTCGCCCTTGAGCCAGTCTGCGAGCCACGCCCCAAAATTCTGCGCGGACAGCCCGTACGCCCGCTCCCGCCAGAACCCGTCGTACCATGCCAGCGGAAACTGCGCCAGCCCCAACACAAGGGTCAGCAGAGCGTAATAAACGGCCAGTCGCGACCACGGCTTTTTGATACGCCGCTCTGCCAAGTCCCGTATCCGCGCCGACCCTCCCGATGCCAGCACCCCCCACAAGAGCAGCCATTCCCAGGCCACACCCGCAAAATGCAGCGCGTAGCCGGTGCGCGCGTATCGCCGCATTTTGGGAGTAACGACAAGCGGCGGCACGTCTTGATTTGCCCCCGCCGCGTGAGCGGGGGCAGGAGTGGACGAAGCCGCTTTAGATTGAGGCGACAGCAGCGCCAACGCCAAACCAACCGTGACCAGGCACAACAGGGGTTTTATGATGTTCATAAGTGATATAGACAAATGCGCAGGAGGCCCCCCGCCCCAATTCTGGGGAGCCGGAAGGACAATTTACATCTGGCATGGGGGGAAGCCCTCGCCCGGCGCTTCGTGCCACCCTTCTAGGCCCACCAGGGCGCAAGCGGGCGAAGGTCAGAAATAGGCACCATTACTCGTGCGGTTTACTTTCTCCGGCTCCCCAGAATTAGGGCGGGGGAGCTTTGGATTTGGGGCGGAGGGACTTCTTTCCCGCCTCTTTCCCCCGGCGTGTCCAGCCCGTACCAAGCTATGAGCAGCGACGGAACAATTTGTTCCGTCGTCGGTGCGCGCTGGAAATGCGAGGGCAAAGCCTCGGGTACAGGCTCGCAATGCGAGTGCAAAGCCTTGGGTGCGCGCTGGCAACGACAGAAAAACGCCAGGGCGACACACAGGCCGCACCCACGCGCCCAGACCCACAAGCGCCGCTTCCCCCATTGTCCCATCAGGTACAATCACAGTATGTCACACCCCAAGCGCAAACTGGTCTTCGCACCTCTGGGTGCCGACGATTACGGCGAAGATGTGCTGCTGTTTGAACACGGCATTTTGTTTGCCCTGCAAACGGCGATTGATGTCGCGGGCGGCTTTTCGCAGGCCGATGTCCACGCCCAAACCGGCGGCCCGGACAAGCGCGAGCGGCCTGTCGCGCCGTTTTCGGAGGCCGACATCCGCGCCCTCGCCGCCCGCGCCGGGTGCGATGCCTTGGTTGACGGCATGCTGTCGGCCACGCGCGACCCGCACACCGGCGCATTGACCCAGACAGGGGTCGCCCTGCGCGTGTTCTTCCCTGAAAGCAATCGGTTTGCCGCGCCGCCCGCCCTTGTCTTTCGGGCCTTTGGGGACGATGACCGCCCGGAAACCCTATCCCTGGACTTTGACTTGTTTGTAGCCCTGCAATTCAGGCTGTGCGAGGCCCTGCTGGACACCCTGGGCGTCAATGTGCCGCCGTTCTTTACGACCGATGCTTTGCAGGCAACAAACTCTTGGGACGCATACCAGATGTTTTTGAAAGGGCTGCGGGTCGCCAAAACCCCGGAAACCAAATTGGGCTATTACAACCAGGCTGTCGGGCACGACCCATCGTTTCTGCCCGCCATTGTCAACAGCGCAGTTCTGCTGAAAAACAGCGCCGATTATCATGGCGCGCGCGCGCGCTTCTCGCAGGCCGTTGGGCTGACACAAGACCCTGCCCAACTCGGCGAGATATACTTTGAGCTGGGCCTGTGCTCTATCTCTCTGGGCGACCCCAAGACCGCCCGCAACTTTTGGGAGCGCGCCCTGGCGCAGGGCTTGGACAACCCGACTTTGTATGTCAACATGGCCGGAACCTACGAACAAGAAGAAAATATCGCAGCCGCTATTGACGTGGGCGAACAAGCCGTGGAACGCTTTCCCGACGCGCACAAAGCCGTGGTCAATCTGGCCCGTTTGCACGCCATGCGGGGCAATCTCGACCGGGCCATCCCGCTGTACGAGCGCGCCCTTGTTTTGGAACCCGGCGATGCCCTGCGTCACAGTGTCCTGGGCGGCTGCCTCCTTGCTGCCGAGCGTCCCGAAGAGGCCCGCGTCCATTTCCAGCAGGCCGTTGATTTAGACCCCGAAAGCGAGCCGGGCCGCTACGCAGTCCAGGAACTCGAAAAATTAGGCCCCGCACAATCCTCCGAAGGGGAGAAGGGTGCGGAGCCTCGCAAAAAACGGTGGGGCTTGTTTTAGGATTACCGGCGGCGGGCTTGTTCGCCGCCGCCCGGCCCTGTTTTGCGCACGCGCTGCACGCGGTTGCGCTCTTTGGAGCGAGACAAGGGCGAGCCGGACGATGTCCCCGAGTCGGCGGCGGGCGTGGCAAGGGTCGCCCGCTTCAACTGGCTGACCGAGCGCTGTTCCACCTCATCCGCATAGGTCGCCGACACTTCGGCTCCCAGCAGCAAAATGGTCATGGAGTACAGCACCCACAGGATAAACACGATCAAGTTGCCCAGTTCTCCATACAGCGAATGGTTCGGGTGGAGCAAATACACCGCCAGCCCCTTTTTCGCGATTTCCCAGGTGATCGCCGCAAACGCCCCGCCCGCGAGAGCCGCCTTCCATGTCACCTTTGCGGCAGGCAGAAACTTATAAATCAGCGTATACATACCCGCGCTGACCGCGACCGCCAGCAGTTCCAGTCCCAAGCTGGAAATGCGCCCTTCAAACGGCAAGGCGTGCGCCCACGGCTGGGCGGAAATGCGGGTGGAAATGCCCGTAGCGATCAGGGACGCCACCAGCAAAATTCCCACCCCGATCAGCAGGCCCAGGGCGACCAGGCGCAGCACAACCCAGTTGCGCTTTTCCTTTACTTCCCAGGCAGCATTCATCGCCGTCGATCCATTCACGAAGACCTGAATAGCCGCCCAGACCGTGGTGAGGATAGCAAGAATACCCGCCAGTCCATGCCCGCCCAGCAGCTTCAGCAGAGCCGGCCCGGCATGCTGGCCGTCAGTTGAAGCGATCCCCGCCTGCTCCATGAAACGCGTGACTTCTTTGCTTGCCCCGCCGCTCGGGACAATCTGCGGCAGAATGTTGGTCTGGATCTGGCGCAGGGCTTCATCCGGGCGATGCGCGTAGAACTGACCCAGAAAGTACAAACCGACGAGGAGAAGCGGCACAAAAGCCAGCACCATGAAAAAGGCGAGGCCCGCCGCCAATAAGCCGCCGTTGTTCTTGCCGAAGCGCGCAAAAACATCGATAAAGAACTTCACCCAAAATATGCGCTGCACGCGCGCGAGCCATGTTTTCATGCGTTATGTATTCTTGATATGTTCGTGTTATCCGCGCCGCACGACCACTTTGGCGGGTGTGGACAGTGTCCCTGAAGCGTCTACCGTGGCCGCGCTGATGGTAAAAACCGTGGCCCGGTCGCTGGCGAGTAAACTATTAGTCTTGAGCGTGAAGGCATCGGCTTTCCAGTTGCCGTTCTTGTCGGTGACTACGTCTTTGCTGCCCGCCGAGCCGTTGACGCTGAACAATCCCCCCAGGGCGGCGCTGACATAACTGATGCTCACGCGGACAGTCGCGCCCGGTGCGGCTTTGCCTTCCACGTCCAATGTCTCGCCGACAAGAGAGTCGTTTTCCGGCGTCACGATCACAGGCTGAGTGGGAGCACCCGCATCAATAGTGAAAGCGCTCGCAAGAGGCGTAATCAGAGTTTTGCCGTCTTTGGTGAACTTCGCCGAAACAGGCGCGCCGACGAGGCTGTCTCCGGGCACGACCGTGTATTCGCCCGTATAGACACCTGTCGCGCCTTCGCGCAAAGCGACATGGGGAGCCACTTTGCCCAGGGCGACTTCGGCAGTGCCCCCCGGCTGCGCGCGCAGGGTGAAGCGGATAGTCTGCCCGACATTCACAGCCGTGCCGGACGGCGTGTCTGCGGTGAACGACTGCACGAGGCTGTTGTCCGCCACACTAAACGACCAGTCTGAACTGGTGACATTGCCTGCCCTATCGGCCACGCTGACCTGCACTTGATGCTGCCCCGTACTCAGATTGCTCGCTTTGAGATTGAAAAACGCAGGCGTGATTGTCGCCTGATTGGTGACATCCGTGCCGTCCAAACGCACGCGCACGCTTGCCGGGTCCACCCCCACGCCGTTTTCATCCGACAATGTCGCGTAGATTAAGGGTTCGCGGCTGTCCACGGTCGCGCCTTTGGCGGGGCTGAAATCCAGCACTTTGGGCGAGGATGTGTCTACAGTCACCAGACCCGATGCCTGCACCAGGGGCGAGACTGCCCCGAATGCTGCCAGCTTGCCTAAAACGGCGGCCCCGGACACGCTGACATTTTTGCCTGCCGTATAGGAGCCTTCATAGCGCCCCGCGCTGGTTTCCTGCATTTTGATGTCTTCGGTGATGCCGGGAATGGCAAACGACGCTTTGCCTTTGGGCGTCCCGATCAGCGTCGCATGCAAAACGTCGCCGGCTTTCAGGGGACGCGTCACGTCCGTGGTGAACGAATCGACAGTCACCACGGACGCACCAGGGGGCAAGGGGGCCTGGGCGGGGTTGAGCGTATTGCCGCCGGGCGCGGGCGCATTGGGCGGGGCGGGGTTGGGGTTGTCCTGCGTGGCGACGGCCACGCTGTAGCCCAGATTGTTGCCCGGATTGGTGCGAATGACAACTGTTTCATTCGGCATGATGTCGGACAGGGTGACATTGCGGCCCGACATCAGCACGGGGACATGGGGGACAAGCTCCACGGTCGTGCCGTCGTTGAGGATCATGACACTGTCGCCGCTGCCCAGCTTGCCGATGCTTTTGATCGTGCCCCGCACCTCGCCGTAGGTCGCGGTCACCAGTGTGGCGAGGCCGCCCGCACCGCGCTGAACCGAAACTTGATCGCCTACCTTTAATTGGTCCGGCGCGACCTGAACGCCGGGCTGTCCGCCGCTGGCCCGCAAAAATGTCGTTTGTGCGTTAAACGGAACAGACGTGTTTTGACCGTTGACCCGCAGCGTGATCTGCGGGGGATTTGTGGACGAATACACGCCGGTCAACTGCCCGACCACGCCGCTGACCGGCGTACCCAAAACCGCGCTCGGCGACGGCAGCGAAGAAAGATGCGGATCTTGCGTCTTGATTTCCACCGTGCTTGTATTGGCGTGCCACTGCACAAACGCCCCAAACGCCTGCGCGACAAACCGCAAGGGTACCAAAGTCGTGCCGCTGACTGTTTGCGCGGGCTGGCTCAAGGTCTGCGTTTGCCCGTTGACGGTCGCTGTCGTGGAGCCAAGCGGCAGGGTGACATTGGTCGTTCCCTTTTGCGCATTAATAACGCGGGTCGCGCTGTTGTAATTGACATCGGCATGCAGGGCTTCAAAAACCCCGCGCAGGGGCACCAGGACGCTGCCGCCCACTTCGGCAGGCTGCGTGCCGCTGAAACCGAGAGGCGCGCCGTCAACGGTCACGCGGATGGGAGCCGCAAGGGTCGTTTGGGCAAAGATGCCTGTGAGGGTCAGTGCCCCCGCCGCGCATAAAAGTGTGCTTTTCAAAACAGGACGCTCCTTTGTGGATCGTATCAAAGATTTATTTATCCCGGTATCGGTGTTCCCAAACATCGGGACGCCGCCCATGGGCTATGTGTTCCAAGCAGCCTGTTTGGGGAATAAAGGACGGAATGCCTGTGTTCCGGCTGCCCTGCGGCAGCCACTTTGCCCTCTCCAAGGAGACACCGATGACTGCCATTGACCCGCGCGCCGCCCTGCGTGCCCCGATTGATTTCGCCCACAAGAACCTTGTCAACGACCTGAATGCCCTGACCGAAGAGCAGGCTGCGGGCAGCACCAAAGAGGGTGCGCGCTCCGCAATCAGTGTCGTCGCCGAGTGCGCGTCTGTGAATAGCCGCCTCGCCGAGTTTGTTTCCACAGGCACGTTCCCAAGCCTCACGCCCGAGCAGCGCGCGGCTTTCTACGCAGGCATCACCACCCGCGCGCAAGCGCTGTCCGCCCTGGAAGCCAGCGTTCAAACACTGCGCGCCGCCATTGATGCCTGCCCTCCCGAGAAGTGGGGCGAGCCGGTCACCGACATCTTCGGCATGCCCAGCACTGTGTTCGGCATCGCAAACTTCGCTTCCATGCACATGATGTACCACGACGGCCAATTAAACTACCTGCACACGGTGCACGGCGACACCGAGATGCACTGGTAACACGGCAGAAAGCCCCCTGCAAACCATCGCGTCTTGCTCATGCTCCCTGCCACTTGCCTCGGTGTTCCCGCCCTGTTTCCAGCCCAGACCAACGACGGAACAGTTTCTTCCGTCGTTGGCACGAGGGCGAAATGGGAAAGCAAAGCGAGAGCAATGCCCCGGCTTTTAGGGCAGGGCGACGGGTATAATTGGCGCACTATGGATACTGTCTATGATGTTGTGATTGTGGGCGCGGGGCCGATTGGATTGGCCGCGACATGCGCCGCCCAGGACGCGGGCTTAACTTATCTGCTGCTGGACAAAGCAGGCATCTGCCAGACCATTGTGGAATGGGCGCCCCGCCAGGACTTTTATTCCCCGGCAGAAGAACTGGAAGTCGGCAATCTCTTGTTTTACATCGGGGCGGATGCCAAGCCGCGCCGCGAAGATGCCCTGGCTTACTACCGGGCTGTTGTCCGAAGCCGCAATCTCAACATTCATACCTGGGAAAAGGCAAGCAGCGTGCGGCGCGGGGCGGACGGCGTCTTTCAAATCCGCACTGTTCAGCAGCCGGATGCAGCGTGGCAGGGCGAATATCGCTCCCGCTCGGTGCTGCTGACCAGCGGCGTGTGGGATCAGCCCAATGCGCTGCCCGTGCCCGGCGCGACCTTGAAAAAAGTCAGCCGCCGCTACGTCGACCCAACCCCGTACTACGGCAAGCGTTGTTTGGTGGTTGGCGGCGGCAATTCGGCTGCCGAAGTGGCGATGGCATTGTCGCGTGTCGGGGCCGAAACCACCCTGTGCCTGCTGGAAAGATCGTGGGACGAGTGCAGCCTGCGCCCGTTTGTGCGCCGTGATTTGACCATGATGGCGGACGACAAAAAGCTGGACGTGCATTTTGGGACGCAGGTCTGCGCCATCACGCCCGCCGACGTGACCCTGGCCTCCGTGACCGGCGGCGAACCGTGGACGCTGCCCAACGATTTCGTCTTTACCATGATCGGGGCCATCCCCGATGTGGCGTTCCTGTGCGACGCGGGGATTGATGTTGACCCCGCCGACCACAAGCCCAATTACAACGCCGAAACATTCGAAACCAACGTGCCGGGCCTGTACGTCGCGGGCAGCATCGCCCGCGACCAGCACATCGTCAACGGGCGCGCGACAGCCGTGGGCATTGTGGAGCGCATCGCCGCGCAGGTTGACAAGCAAGGCTGAGACTGTGCCGCAGAGAATTGTGCGGGCGGGGAGTGGGGTCAAGCCAAATGAAACGCAGCAGAACCGGCAGGCTCAGTTCCGATGAACAACTGTTTCGATATCACTCTTACAACTTGCATTATGCTTGCTTTGCCTGCCGCAAGATGTTTAATGAGCCACCCTGGACACGCCGCCATGACGGAAAGGGAGCCATGATGAATGTCCTCATATGCCCTCAGTGCAAAAGCGCGATGCACAACAGGGGCAAAGAGTTCAAGCCGCCGCGCCGAAACAACATCCGCCAATGGCGCAAAGTGGAACTGCTGTACCAAAGAGGGTATCGCTGGGAGACAAAGTTCAAGCAGGTCTCGACGACTTGGAAGAACATAAACGGGGAGAAGCCCAAACCGGCAGCGCTTATCAAGGTTGAGTGTACCGTTCCGGTCAGCCGCAGCCCCCGCGCCCTCACACTGAGAGATGCCAAAACTGATTACCCGCCGCAGGCTTGATACAGGAAACGAACCATGAACTCGTTATTTGTCATCGTGCCCTACAAACACCACGGCATGTGGGTCTTTGACGACAGCCGGGTCGGATTGGAACAGGAGCCGTTTGTCGGCGGGGCAGACGCCATTATCGACCGGCTCACAGCCGACCTGCCGCAGGCCGAGCAGGGCTTTCGCATGATCTTCTCGGCCCTGCCTTTTCCCGGCTATACCGTGAGGTTTGACTGGGTGCGGCCCGAACTGAGCGGCAATGTTTACCATTCGCCGGAACTTGGCATGGACGGATGGTTGTGCCCCGCCCTGTTTAAATACTTCCCCGAAGCCCCGCCCGCGCTTTATGTCAAAGTGGAGGCCAAGTCCGAATAAAGGCGAACCAGACAGCGGCCTCAGACAACGCTTCCCCCGACACAGAGAGATGCAGCGTTAGAAAGCCCCCCTTTATGGCGAACCTTGCCCCTCGTTTGGCGCAAAACCCACTCCTGCGCCCCGCGGATGTCCTGCCTGACGAGGCAGGGCTGGACGTGAAATGCGTCCTGAGAGTTATAGAGTTACCGCCAGACAAGATTCTATCATACGGGCTATAATAAGGAATGAACAGCGAGGGAATGATGACCACCATCACACTGACGCCCGACATTGAGAAGCCGCTGATTGAACAAGCCCGGCGACAAGGGACAACGCCGGAACTGCTCGCCCTAGACGGCCTGCGCAGGCTGTTCGCAGTGGGACAAGACGCGACGCCGGACTTCCCGGCAGAAGAAACCTTGTTTGACTTCCTGCAAGGCTATGTCGGCGCAGTGAACGGCACAACGGAATCTCTTTCGGAAAACTGCGGGGCGCGGTTTGCCCAGGGCATGGCCGAGAAGCAGCAGAACGGCAGCCTGTGACACTCACCGACACCGGCCCGCTTGTTGCCCTGATTAACAGCAACGATCCCAACCACGCCGCGTGTCTGGCAGCATCCCGGTGTTTGCCCGCGGGCCCCTTAGTCACAACAGGGCCGTGCCTCACGGAGGCCATGTACCTGGTTCAGCAAGCGGGCGGCTCCCCTGCTCAAGCGGCGCTTTGGCGGCTGATAACGGCAGGGCGACTGACAATTCATGACTTGACGACGGCGCAAATTGACCGCGTGGCCGCGCTCATGGACAAATATCAAGACAGGCCAAGGGACATGGCAGACGCTTCTCTAGTCGCCGTTGCCGAAAGCCTAAGCCTTTCCCGCATCTTTACCATAGACAGCGATTTCTACTTTTACCGCCTTGCCGAGGGGGCGGTGCTGGAAGTTGTCGGATAACTATTATTCACGGCACAGGCTTGAAAACAAGGTTCCTGTTGGATGGGCCTTCGCTGCTGAACAAGAGGCAGCCGCCTGACGCTTCCCTGACCCATGAATGTGCTCCTGGAGAAAGTCACCCATCTATGGCCGACCTTGCCCGCCGCTTCGCCCAAAACCCACTCCTGCGCCCCGCCGATGTCCTGCCCAGCCGGGCAGGGCTGGACGTAGAATGCCTGCTCAATCCGGGCGCGTTTCGCTACCAAGGCCGTGTCGGGCTGCTGCTGCGTGTCGCCGAGCGGCCCCGCCAGGAGCCGGGCATCCGCTCCACGCCCATTCTGGACCCGCTGGAGCCGAGCGGGATCGCCATTCTCAGCGTGCGCAGGGATGACCCGCACTTGGACGACAGCGATCCACGGGCATTTGTCTACCAGGGCAAGAAGTATCTCACGACATTATCCCATCTGCGCCTGGCGTGGAGCGAGGACGGCGTTCACTTCACGCCCGAGCCTGCGCCTGCGCTTGTTGGGCACGGAGAGTTGGAGTCGTACGGCATCGAAGACAGCCGCGTGACGGAGATGGACGGCGTCTTTTACCTCACGTACACGGGCGTGTCGCCGTCCGGTGTGGGCGTGTGCATGAGCAGCACGCGCGACTGGCGCACATTTACCAACCATGGCATGATGATCGCGCCCTCCAACAAAGACTGCGCGTTGTTTCCCCAAAAGGTCAACGGGAATTATCTGTGCCTGCACCGGCCCTCCAACATCTATATTGGCGGACATTATATCTGGCTGGCGACTTCGCCTGATCTGATACATTGGGGCAATCACACGTGCCTGGCCTGGTCGCGCGCGGGTATGTGGGACTCGGCGCGGGTGGGCGCGGGCGCAGAACCCATCTGGACAAAGCGGGGCTGGCTGGCGATTTATCACGGGGCGAACGAGGATAATCGCTATTGTTTAGGGGCTTTGCTGCTGGACTTAAACGACCCCACAAAAGTGCTGGCGCGCTCCATAGAGCCCATCATGGAGCCGACGGCGCCGTATGAACAGACCGGCTTTTTCGGCAATGTCGTGTTTACCAATGGGCACCTCATCGACGGCGATACGATCACTGTCTATTACGGCGCGGCGGATGAAGTGATCTGCGGCGCGCACTTTTCCCTGTCGGAGATACTGGGCACACTCAGCGAAACCGTGCAGTAGCCGCAACTCAAACTCAGTTTTCGGGTACAATGCCCGGTAACATGGCGACTGACCCACAGATTACGCATGTCAACAGGCGCGCGTCCCCCCGGCGGTCCCTGGTGGCGGCACAGGCGGCTTTGCGCGAGCAGATGGGTGTCAGCCTGCTGCTGTTTGCCGCCGTGCTGGCCCTGTTCTGGGCGACCCGCACGCAGTACAACACGTTTGATGCGGTTTCCTACGCCGACCAGATCGCGCACCTTTACCCCCGCACTCACAAACTCACCTGGCTGTTCCATCCTCACCATCTTTTGTTCAATGCGACCGGGTATGGCTTGTGGCGCTTGTCACGCGCGTTGGGCTACCGGGGCGGGCCGCTTGTCGTGCTGGAAAGCTTGAATGCCTTTCTGGGCGCGGGCGGCATTGTCTTGTTTTATTTGACCTTGCGGCGGTTGATGCAGCGGTCGCGCTGGCTGCCGCTTATCACGGCATCGGGCCTCGCCCTGACCTTCGGCTACTGGGCGACCGCCACCGATGGGCGCGTCAACATGCCGTCCACGATGCTTCTCCTGGGCGCGTTTTACGCCCTTTGCACCCTGATGGAAAGCCCGCGTCCGGGCCGCGCCGCCGTGCTGGGGCTGCTGGCCGGGGCTGCGGTTTTGTTTCACGAAAGCGCGGGCTTGTTTTTGCCGGTCGGTCTGGTCGGCATTGCCCTGGCGGAGATGAACCCCATGCTGCTGCCTGCCGAACGAGGACGGCGACGGCGCGGGCTGCTGCTGACTTATCTGGGCGCGTGGCTGGCGACAGTAATCATCCCTTATACGCTTGTTGGCGGGGGCTTGCTGGGCCTGCATTCCCCGCAGGCTTTTCATGCCTGGAGCAGCGCGTATTCGGAGCTTGGCTGGTGGTGGAGCTTTCATATTGCGCATAACCTGCGTTTGGACTTTTACGCGCTGCGTCATGCCGCGTTTGTGGAGCCGGCGGGGACGCAGGGGACTTTTCACATTGGGCCGCGCGTGTCAGGAGATTTGGCGGCCCTTTACTGGGCGACACTGGCGGGCTGGTTTGTGGCCGTGTATGCGTTTTTTGCGGCCCTGCCCCTGCTGTGGCGCGGGCACCATCGTCAATTGATGATCGTTTGCCTGGTCTGGATCGGGCTTTACGCGGCCTTTTTCACGATCTGGTCGCCGGGTTATTTTGTGTTCTGGGTGCCTGTGCTTGCGCCGATTTCTATCCTGGTCGCCCTGGCCCTCGCGCATTACCGGGCACGGCGGGGATCGGTGTGGGTGAACTGGCTGGTCGGGGCGTGGATTATCCTGTTTGCCACCCTGAACGTGGAAGCAAGCATACGGCCCCATCTGCGGCCCAATGCCAGCCCGTTTGCTGTGGCTGCCCGCGACATCCGCGCCCACACGCTGCCGGGCGATGTTGTGCTGCTGGCCGGGGCGGGCGACGGCGCGCAGTGCGAAGTGGACATTCCCTACTTTGCCGACCGCGAAGTGGTGTCCCTGCACGGGCTGCTGACCCGCGCCCATGAAAACAAAACTCTCGCGTGGAACGCGGCGAGTGCGCAGATGGCGCAAACGACTTTGTCTAGGCATACGGTTTATGCCCTGGATGAACTCTGGCACAACAAGCGCACGGGGGATGTGCTGGCCCGCCGTCACCCCGCCTGGACACATGCCGACTTGGTGGCCTTGTGCGCGCCGTATCGACGTACGCTGGCCTGGGTCGGCCCGCGCGGGCCGGTGTGGCGCTTGACACCTTTGATGCGCATTTTGCAGACAAGCCCCGATGCACCGGCGGCATTGTCTTCTCGTTCCCAAGGCGCAGCCCGCCATGAGCAACGACGGAGCGATTTCTTCCGTCGTTGATACGCGGGGGAAACGTCCTAGAACAGCGGAGGTAAAGCCTCTTCAGCGCCGATGTTATGCCCTACCATCAAGCCGTACAAACGCCCCCAAGGGCGTTATTCTTCGCCAAGGACACTTATGCTGCCACGTCACACATTCGCCATTCTCGGCCTGCTTCTTGCTGCCCCTGCGTGGGCGCAGACACCACCCGCAACTCCCAGCCTGCCGCCGCTGCCGACCCAAAGCGCGCCCCTGCCCGCGCCTGCGCCGCCCCCTCTTGTGCTGGACACCCTGGGCGACAATGTCGGCATCGCGCAGACAACCGCGCATAGCAAGGGCTTGCAGGCGCGCATCCTGTGGATGGATGCCGGGGCCAATGTCGGCAACCTGAACACATTGGAAAAAATCGCCGACGTGGTCGCCAAAACCAAAGCGTCCGGCATGAACATGATTGTCTTGGATGTCAAGCCAATTGTCGGGGAGACTATTTATCCCAGCAAGTTTGCGCCCAAATTGCCCGGCTGGAAAGGGCAGACCCTTCCCGCAAGCTTTGACGTGCTGGGGCAGATGCTGGCAGCCGCCCACGGCGCGGGGCTGCCCGTGTACGCCAACATGAGCACGTTCGGCGAGGGCCATAAGTTTGTCGGCAGGGGCCTGGCCTACACGCACCCGGACTGGCAGACCGTGCTGTATGAGGCCAATCGGGGCGTGTACTCAGGCGGGCGCTTTATTTCCATTCAAGACACAGACAATCTGCCGCCGAGCGAAGATACTTTGTCGGCTCTCACCAACACGGCGTTTCTGCACAAAGACCGGCCCGGCTACACGGTTGCGGTGTGCAACTTCAACGCGCGCGTCGTGCAGGTAATAGACGGGGCAGCCATCAAAGCCGCCAATATCACCCTGCCTCTGCGCGGGTTTGCCTTGATCGGGTCGGGGCGGGGCGGCGCGTGGCTCAAGGCCAACGCCCCCGTCGGCCAAATCCTGACGTTTGTGGACAGCCCCCGCTACGAGCGCGTGCAGGATGCGCCCGAACAAAAGTTCACCATGTTTGTAGACCCCAACACCCCCGCTGTCAGGCAGCACGAATGGGACATGGTGCGCGAAATCGTCACGAATTATCCTGTGGACGGCGTCGTGTTTGACGACCGATTGCGCTACGCGGCAGTGACTGCCGACTTCAGCGCGCGCACGCAGGCCGCTTTTGAAGCCTATATCGGGCATAAATTGAATTGGCCGGATGACGTGCTGCGTATCTCGCCCTACCCCGGCCAAAGCATCATTCCCGGCCCGCAATATCAAAACTGGCTCGTGTGGCGCGCGTATGTGATTAAGTCGTGGCTGGATCAGGCAGCGCAAATTGTCCGCAGTGTCCGTCCGCAAGCGCAGGTGGCCGTGTATGTCGGGTCCTGGTACGGGGATTATGATAAAGTCGGCTCCAACTGGGCCGGGCCGGACTTTAACGGGCCGTGGCGCTGGCTGACGCCGGGGTATCAGCAGACCGCCTACGCGGGCACATTGGACTGGCTGACGACCGGCTGCTACTACGAAGACGCGACTCTGGCCGAAGCGGTCGCGCAGGACGACCCACCGGGCGCAACCGTGGAAGGCGCGGGCCAAATCTCAAACCGCGTGGTCAACGATGCCGCCTGGACGTATGCGGGTCTGTACGCCCTTTCCTATCAGGGACAGCCGGACAAGTTCGCCCGCGCGTTGCAGGCGGCAACGGCGTCCACGCAAGGCGTGATGGTGTTTGACATGTCCCAGATTATCCAGTACGATTGGTGGCACATCTTAGGCGACGCGTTCACCGCCACGCCCGCGCAGGCCCCGAACTCCGTTCCCGGCCTGCTGGACCAGGTGCGGCGTGACCATGCCGCCGCGCGCGCCGCAGGGACGCCGCAGGCCCCCCTGCCCCCGTTTGTCGGGCGTGAGGACACGGGGTTCTAGGAACGGCCCTCACCCCAACCCCCTCGCCCGCTTGCGGCCCGCCGGGTCAGCCAGTAAAGAACCCCGGCCTTAAGGCCGGGGCCTTTAACAGTCTCTCTACGCCAAAGGTTCCTACCTCAGCCCGCTCCTCAGGCATAGCTCCTCAGGCATAGCTCCTCAGGCATAGCTCCTCAGGCATAGCTCCTCAGGCATAGCTCCTCAGGCATAAGTGTTCTTGCCTTACAAGGCTCGCTGCTCACGAATGTCGCGCAGCACCGCAAGGTAGCCCAGCACCGCCTCGCCTTCTACCACCCCCACTGTCTCCGCAAAGTAACTGTCTCCGCAAAGTACCCGCCCCCCCAGAACTGACCACCCCACAGAAACTCATCTCGCACTGACCACCCCACAGAAACTCATCCAGCTCTGTAAACTCCGCCCGCAGCACACGGCTCGTGCCGCCCTTCAGAACCTTCATTACCTGCGCCACGCTGTCATTATCTGCGCCACGCTGTCGCGCGCCTGCACTTGCACCAGAAGAGGCAGGCACCAGAAGAGGCAGGCACCAGAAGAGGCAGGCACCAGAAGAGGCAGGCACCAGAAGAGGCACATGCTCCGGCTGGAGAGCAAGCTCTTGTACTTCCCACCCGGTACTTCCCAGCGTCTGCGGCGTCTTCTGACCGGGCGCGGGTTCATTGGTTTCGCTCATGGGTGAGAGTATGACACACTGGTGAGAGTATGACACACTCACCCTTCTGCCCCTCCCCGCATCAAGCCAAGCAAACGCAACGGGTGCAAGCCAAGCAAACGCATCAAGCCAAGCAAACGCATCAAGCCAAGCAAACGCATCAAGCCAAGCAAACGCATCAAGCCAAGCAAACGCAACGGGTGCGTGGAGGCTCGCTTCAACCCCGGACTGAAGTCCGGGGCGGCCTGCTCGTGTCAGTGCAGGAGAAGGATAGGCGCGCAGCGCCAGGGTGAGGGCCGTTCTGCGCCAAGGCAGGGCCAGTTTTCCCCTGCCTTGCTGAGTGTGCCACAGACGCAAAAAGGCCCGCAGGCTGTTGCCTGCGGGCCTTTGGTTTGTTTGCTAAACCCTGGGCGTAAACGAGGTGCCGCAGCCGCAGGATTTGGCGGCGTTGGGGTTGCTCCACTTCCAGCCGCCTTCCAGCAAGTTGGCGAGGCTGTAATCCAGCACCACGCCCTGCACGAAGCGGGCGCTTTTCGGGTCTATCATCACCTGTACATCGTCCACATGGTACACCACATCATTGTCGCGGGGCGCGGCTTCCAGGCCCATCAGGTAGGACAGGCCGCTGCACCCGCCGCCCTTGACGCCGATGCGCAAACCCAGAGTTTCCCCGGCTCGCTTTGCCATCAATCGCTTGACCTGCTTGACAGCCGCAGGCGTCAATGTCACAATCGGCTCCGTTTGCGGCTCCATTGTCATTGTTTCCATCATTGATTACTCCCTTTAGAAGAACCCAAGCTCCAGTTTCGCTTCTTCGGACATGCGGTCCATGCTCCACGGCGGCTCCCAGACCAATTCCACATGGACATTGCTCACGCCGTCTACCTGACGCACCTGCGCTTCCACTTCGCCCGGCAGCGTCCCCGCGACCGGGCAGGCGGGCGATGTCAGGGTCATCTCAATATCCACGAACCCATGCGTGTCTACTTCCACATCATAAATCAGGCCCAGTTCGTAGATGTTGACGGGGATTTCCGGGTCATACACGAGCCGCAGGGCTTCAATCACTTCGGCTTCCACGGCGAGGGGGTACACAGTCGGCAGTTTGGTGTCCATAGGTTATTCTTTCGCGCCCGATTGATACTCGTGCGCATACTGTTTCATTTTGGTGATGACGGCCTGCAAACCGTTCATGCGGGTCATGGAGATGTTGCCGCTCATGTCCATCTTCTGAATAAAGTCCGGCGGGGCGCTGACAATCTCATCCGGCGTGTGGCCCGAATAAATCTGAACGGCCAGGGCAATCAAGCCGCCCGAAATAAACGCATCGCTGTTGGCCTGGAACTGGACGCGCCCGTTCTCAAACGACGGGATGAGCCACACACGGGACTGACAGCCCGGCACGATAAAATCATCCGTCCTTTGCGCATCGGGCAACGGGGCGACTTTCTTGCCGATCTCAATGATGTAAGCATACTTATCCGCCCAGTCGTCAAACAGGGCAAAGTCGTCAACCACCTCGTCCTGCAACTCGGCAATGGATTGGCTCGTTTGGGTCGGCATCAGGCCAGCATCCTCCGCGCTGCGCCAAGCCCCCGCACCAGGAAATCGATTTCGTCGCGCGTGTTGTAAAGCCCTAAAGACGCTCGCACCGTACTGGTCACACCGAACCGCTGCATAACCGGGTGGGCGCAGTGCTGGCCGACCCGCATGGCCACGCCGTTCATATCGAGAACGGCCCCCACATCCTGCGCGTGCGCCCAGTCCAGCACAAACGAATACACGCTGGCTTTATGAGCCGCCGTTCCAATCATGCGCAAACCATCCACCTGAGCCAAAGCCTCGGTGCCATAGGCCATGAGTTCGCTTTCGTAAGCGCCGATGCTGTCCATGCCCAGATGGGTTAAGTAGTCAATGGCTGCGCCCAGACCGACTGCGCCTTCGATGTGCGGCGTTCCCGCTTCAAACTTGTGCGGCACTTCGGCATAAGTCACTTTTTCAAACGTCACGGTGGAAATCATGTCGCCGCCGCCCTGGTACGGCGGCATGGCATCCAGTAACGCGCGCTTGCCGTACAGGACGCCGATACCCGTGGGGCCGTAAAGCTTGTGCCCGGAAAAGACCAAAAAGTCGCAGTCCAAATCCTGCACGTCCAGCGGCATATGATAGGCTGATTGGGCAGCATCCACTAAAACGGGAATGCCCTGCACGTGGGCAAGATCAATCACCTGCTTGATGGGGTTGACCGTGCCCAGAGCGTTAGACATATGCACAATGCCGACCAGCTTGGTACGAGGGGAAAGCAATCGCGCGTAGTCATCCAGCAGCAATTCGCCCTTATCGTTGATGGGAATAACCTTCAAGGTCGCGCCCTTTTCGGCGCAGATCATCTGCCAGGGCACGATGTTGGCATGGTGCTCCATGGCCGAGACAAGCACTTCGTCGCCTGGACCCAGGTTCGCGCGTCCCCATGTCTGGGCGACAAGATTGATGCTTTCGGTGGCGTTGCGGGTAAAGACAATCTCTTCCGATTGCCGGGCATGGAGGAAGCCTGCGACGGTGCGGCGCGCGCCTTCATACGCCTGGGTCGCCTGCTCGCCCAGCCAGTGCGAAGCGCGGTGGATGTTGGCGTTTTGCGTGGCATAATAAGTCTGGATGGCGTCCAGCACAACTTGGGGCTTTTGCGTCGTATTGGCGTTGTCTAAATAGACTAATTGCTTGCCGTGCACGGGCAGGTGCAGAATGGGGAAGTCTGCCCGCACGCGCTGCACATCGTAGTTTGTGGCGAGTGGCTTGTCTAAGACGCTGGTGGTCATGGTCATGTTCTCATAACACCCGTGCGGGGCGAAACGTGCCTGCGGGGTTACTCGTCCGCCAGGCCGTCCAGGGCGCGCTCGGCCAGCAGCGCGTTGTCCAGATAGTTGCGCACGGCCTCCACTTTGACGCGGCTGGCGATGTCGGCGGCAAAGGCGTAGATGAGCAGGTCGCGTGCCTGGTCAATAGGAATGCCGCGCGCTCGCAGGTAAAACAGGGCGTCGGCGGACAATTGGCCGATGGTCGCGCCATGCGTACAGCGCACGTCGTCGGCAAAGATCTCCAATTGGGGCTTGGTGTTGATTTGCGCATCCGGGGACAAGAGCAGAGTTTTGTTGGTCTGCTTGGCATCCGTCTTTTGCGCGTCTTCACGCACGAAGATCTTGCCGTTGAAGACGCCCCGTGAATGCCCGTCCAAAATGCCTTTGTAGATTTCGTGGCTGTTGCAATGCGGCATGGCATGGTCAATGGATGTATGGTTATCCACAATCTGGCGTCCATTCGCCCGGTACAGGCCGTTCAGTGTGCATTCGCCGTGCTCGCCGCCCAAGACCGCGTTGGCATCGTTGCGCACAATCGCCCCGCCCAAGCCGATGGAGTGCGACGAAAAGTTGCTGCCCCGCGCAAGCTGCACTTGCAGCGTGGCGACATGGTAGGCGACGGAGCTTTCCTGCTGCACCTTATAATGATCCACGAGGGCGTTTGCGCCCATGACCACTTCCGTCACAGCATTGGTGAGATACATTTGACCCGCAGGCCCGGCATAGCTTTCCAAAACAGTCACCTGGCTGTTGTCGTCGGCAAGAATGAGCGTGCGCGGGTGCGCCACAGTCGCCGCTCCATCCGTCGTGGTGACAAACAAGAGATGAATGGGCGCGTCTACCACGACATTGCGCGGGACATGAATAAATGCCCCGTCTTTGAGAGCAGCGGTATTCAGGGCCACAAAGGCCTGCGAGCGAAACTGCGCATAGCGGCCTAAATGGGCTTCCAAGGATGCATTCCCCGACGCGAGGGCATCGGCGAGTGTACCCACCGTGACCCCTTGCGGCAGAGTGTCCAGGCGAGACAACTGTGCCTGATACGCGCCGTTGACAAACACCAATTGGCTGCCGGTCAGGCCCGCATAGGTGAACGGCTGCAACTCTTCGGCGGTCAATGTGCCGGGCTTGTTCTGAAATGGCGTTTCCACAATGGGGGCAATGGGCGTGACGCGCCATTCTTCGTCCCGGCGCGTGGGGAAGCCGATCTCGGCAAAGCGGTCTGCCGCCGATGCGCGCAAAGCGTTCAGCCATTCAGGACCATTAGAAAGTGTGCCGACCATGTCGTGCAGAACACCGTTGGTTATGGGTTTGGTTTCTATCATCATGTGCGTCTACATTCCCACCATCTGCGGCTCGGCTCGGAGCCAGTCGTAGCCTTTTTCTTCCACTTCCAGCGCCAACTCTTTGCCGCCGGAGCGTACAATGCGCCCGTCGATCATGATATGCACGAAATCCGGCACGATAAAGTTGAGCAATCGCTGGTAGTGCGTGACCACAATCATGGCCCGGTCAGGCGAGCGCAGGGCATTGACGCCGTCCGCGACCGAGCGCAGGGCATCAATGTCCAGCCCGGAGTCGGTTTCATCCAGAATGGCTAGCTTGGGATCGAGCACGGCCATTTGGAAGATCTCGTTGCGCTTCTTTTCGCCGCCCGAAAAGCCCTCGTTGACGGGGCGGTTGAGGAGGCTCTGGTCAATGTGCAGCACTTTCAGCTTTTCCCGCACAAGCTTCAGGAACTGCCCCGAGTCCAGTGCATCTTCGCCCCGATACTTGCGTACGGCATTCACAGCCGCCTTGAGAAAGTACGTGTTGTTGACGCCAGGGATTTCCACCGGGTACTGAAAGGCCAAAAAGATGCCCTTCTGCGCCCGCTCTTCGGGGTCCAAGTCCAGCAGGTCTTCGCCTTCAAATTCCACTTCGCCATTAGTGACTTCGTAGGCATCGCGCCCCGCAAGGATGTTGGCGAATGTGCTTTTGCCAGACCCGTTCAGGCCCATGATGGCATGCACTTCGCCCGCGTTGACCGTGAAATCTATGCCCTTGAGTATCTCTTTTTCGTCCACCCGCGCGCGCAGGTTTTTGACTGTCAGCATTGTCATATTGTTCTCGCTCTTCAGGATACTTTGCCTTCGCCGACGACGATTTTGATCTCGCGCGGGTGGCCGTTTTCGTTGGTGCCCTGCCAGTGGTGGTCTTTGCCGTCATGCCGCCCGCCGTGCGCGTGCAGGGCGACCCCTTCGGCATGAGACTTCTTGACCAGTTCTTCGGCCTTGACCTGGGCTTCCTGCTCCGTATGCGTCACGACTTCGTGCGCGTGGCCCGGCCAGCCGGTGATTTCAATAACGTATTTGCTTGCCATATGTCCATCCTTGCTAAAATATCGCTTATTTGCGCCCCTATGGGAACAATTCGGCCAGTACCGCTTTAGTGGCAGTAAGGAGTTGGCTTGATAAGAAAGCATACCCCGTTACTTCCACTTTGGAAAACACGCCTTTGGTGGCAGGTGCCTGCCATTCTCCCGCCGCGTCTTGGAATGGGTATTCCGTGTTTCTTAGAGTTGTGCTGCGTGTCGGAGCTATCTGCATCAAGCTGTTGATTTGCGTCTGACGGCTTGCGTCAAACACAGTGTCTAATGGTTTTAAGTTGGGTAGCGTGAGAACAGTAAAGAGCGTCCCCAGGTTGTGCGTGTATCGGTTTTGGAACGTCGCTTTGCCTTTTTCTTCTACGGAGGCACACACAGCTTTTACAATCTTTTCCGTCGCCTGCTGATATTTGGCCGCCGCTTGACAGTAGGTGGCTTCGTCTGCCTCAACATACACGAGTTCTGCCGCTTGCAGGTCTGAAGCGACTTGCAGAAAAAGGGCTTTTGACTCCGTCACGCGGCGACCTTTGCTTCCTGCCCCAGCAGTTGTTGCGTGAACTCCCCAACCTCTAATTTTTCTTCTTTATAGGCAACTTGACACTGCTGTCGTGATACCGCCTGCCTAATTTCTCGTACCTCGTGCCAATTTCCAGCAATCGCCGCCTGAAGCTCGGCAGGAGTAGTAATTGTCATGTGAAGCCGCCCGCCATCGGCGAGTGGAAAGTCCGGTGTTGATGCGAACTCTACCTGAAGCATTTGGCTGTCTGGGGAAACAGTATCTTCCCCGATAGGGCCTACCACTTCAAACAGAAACACATCTTCGGGGGCCTCAGCCGACGCATAATAAAGAGCGAGCAGCACTCCCTCCGCCAAGTTTTGGCGATGAAAGCCAACAAAATTAGCCACCTGGTTTTGATAATGAGGGTAATGCACAATATCAATTCCTTTCCACCCAACAACAGCTAACTTTTCATTACCCCACACTGCCTTCCAAACTGACGCCGAGCAGCTTTTGCGCTTCCACGGCAAACTCCATCGGCAGCTCGCGGAATACTTCTTTGCAAAAGCCGTTGACAATCATACTCACAGCGTCTTCGGTTGAGATGCCACGCTGGTTGCAGTAGAAAATCTGGTCTTCGCCAATCTTGCTTGTGGACGCTTCGTGCTCCACGGTCGCGGTGGGGTTCTTTACGTCGATATACGGGAACGTGTGCGCCCCGCACCGGTCGCCGAGCAATAAACTGTCGCACTGCGAATAGTTGCGCGCGTTGTCTGCGCCCGAATTGACTTTGACCAAACCTCGGTATGTGTTCTGCCCGTGCCCTGCCGAAATGCCTTTGCTGACAATTGTCGAGCGGGTGTTCTTGCCGATATGCACCATCTTGGTGCCTGTGTCGGCCTGCTGCTTGTTGTTGGTCAGCGCGACCGAGTAGAACTCGCCGATGCTGTTGTCGCCTTTTAAGATGCACGACGGGTACTTCCACGTGATGGCGCTGCCCGTCTCGACCTGTGTCCACGAGATTTTGGCATTGTCGCCCTTGCAGATGCCGCGCTTGGTGACAAAGTTGTACACGCCGCCTTTACCTTCTTTGTCGCCCGGATACCAGTTCTGCACCGTGGAATACTTGATAGTGGCGTCCTTCATGGCGACCAGCTCCACGCAGGCGGCATGAAGCTGATGCTCGTCGCGCATCGGTGCGGTGCAGCCTTCCAGGTAGGACACATACGCGCCTTCGTCGGCGATAATCAATGTCCGCTCAAACTGCCCCGTGCCCGCCGCATTGATGCGGAAGTACGTGGACAACTCCATCGGACAGCGGACGCCTTTGGGGATATAGCAGAACGAGCCGTCGCTAAAAACCGCGCTATTCAGTGTTGCAAAGAAGTTGTCCGAGTAGGGAATGACCGAGCCCAGATATTCGCGGACAAGCTCGGGATGGTCATGCACGGCTTCCGAGAACGAGCAAAAGATAATGCCTCGCTCCGCGAGTTCCTTGCGGAACGTGGTCGCCACCGACACGCTGTCGAATACGGCGTCCACGGCGACGTTGCTTAATCTCTTCTGCTCGCTCAGCGAAATGCCCAGCTTGTCGAATGTCGCCCGCAATTCGGGGTCTACTTCGTCCAAACTATTCAGCACTTTCTTCTGCTTGGGGGCCGAATAATATGTGATAGCCTGGTAATCCACCGAGTCCACGTTGACGTTGTGCCACAGCGGGTCGGTCATAGTTAGCCAGTGCCGGTAGGCTTTCAGCCGCCATTCCAGCAGCCACTCCGGCTCATTCTTCTTGGCCGAGATCGCACGCACCGTGTCTTCGCTCAGGCCGATAGGGACTGTGTCTGCTTCCATCTCGGTGACAAATCCGTATTGGTATTCTTTGTTGGCAAATTCTTCAATGGTATCTGTGGCGGTTGACATGATAATTCTCTCTAAAATTCAGGCAAATGCTATTGGGAGCGATTACGGATAACACCGTGTAACCATGTAATCTCCGACTTCCCGTGTCGGAGTTAGTGTACCCAGTATTGTCCCCTGCTGTCAAGGAAAGCGCCCCCGGACGCAGGCCATTTTAGCGCGGGCTTTCGCCCCATGCAGTGTGCTGGCTAGGGCGTATGCAAGCCACTTTATGGCTCCGGCATTCCAGACAGCATTGCAGTTGCAGAGACCAGAAAGGAGCAATGCGAAGATTGATTCGTTTACGGAGCGTTCAGCACTACACCCCACGCCTGGCGGAATGCGGTTTGGGTTAGGTTGGCGGCGTGCCCGTCGCCAAAGAGGGTGCTGTAGCGTTTGGAAAGATAATCCGTGCCGCCGTGCCACGCCCCGCTGCCGTCAAACAGGACGTTGACGGCTTCGGGGCCGTGCTCCGCATGCGGCGGGTCGCGGTCGTATCCGGCAAGGCCGGACAGCGTATGGCCGTCCAAAGCCAGCACGGTGCGGTAGTAGTAGCTGCTGCCAAAGGCCGCAAATGAAGAGGGATGGGCGGGGAGGGGGGTTCCGTCGTCCGTTTCCTCAAAGCCGGTGTCTGACGGACACTGCCAAAGTTGAGGACTTTTCACGTAAGGGGTCAGCACCACGGGCAAGAACTGTTTCGCGGCCTGCATTTGCTGGATTTGCGGCCAGTATTTGCCATTGTGCGCGAACTGCCAATAGTCGGTGTCAATGTCTCCCGCGTCGCCGCAGTACGGAAAGCGGCTGTCTGCATCATCCGCGTACTGGAAAACGGCCAGCCCGATCTGTCGCAGGTTGGACAGGCATGTTGCCCCGCGCGCTTTTTCCCGCGCCCGCGCAAACACGGGAAAGAGCAATGCCGCCAGCAAAGAGACGATTGCCAGCACGACCAGCAGCTCAATCAGCGTAAAAGCGCGCCGCTTCATGGCTTAATCTTTTTCATGGGTTAATCCCTGTGCAGGACAGCCTGGCCCGGCTTCCAATCCGAGCCGCACAGCGCCCCCGACTGCAATGCTTCCAGGACGCGCAAAGTTTCATCCACCGAGCGGCCCACGCTTGCGCCGTGCAGGGCGGCATACTGCACTAGGCCGTCCGGGTCAACCAGGAGCAGGGCACGGGCGGCGGTTCCGTCCTGCGTGTTCAACAGCCCGCAGGCGCGGGCGGTCTCGTGCGATGCATCCGACAGCAGAGGAAAGCGCAATCCTTCCACGCCATTCTTGGAACGCGGCATGGACAGCCACGCCCGGTGCGCGTACACCGAGTCGGTGCTGATGCCGACCAGGGCGCAGTCCAGAGCCTCAAACTCGTCCAGACGATCGGAGAATGCGATGAGTTCCGTGGGGCAGACAAACGAAAAGTCACGCGGATACCAGCACAACGCGAGCCACTGCCCGGCGTAGTCGGACACGCTTGCCATGCGAAGAGGCGCGGCGGCAGGCTCACCAGTCCAGGCCGCAGGCAGCGTGAACGCCGGCGCGGGAGTGTTAGGAAGAAGTGTCATGTGGACACGGCTTCTTTCTGCGACAATGCATCCTGCGACAGCAGGCGCACGAGCGACTTTTCCGCCATCTTGAGGCCCAGTGCGCCCGCCGCCCGGCTCCGCAATCTGCCGTCCGCGTCAAAGAAGAAGTAATAAGGCCAGACGCCGCCGGTTTGGAAGCGTTCGCCGACAGTGTGGGCATTGTCTATGGCGCACGGCCCGGCAAGGTTCATGTCGGTCATTGCCTGCCGCACTTGGGTGCTGTCCATGTCAGCTTCCATGCGCGGCATATGCACGGAAACAAGGCGCAGGCCGCTGCTGCGGTACGTGTCCAGGAACTCCAGCAGGCGCGGCACGTTCATTTTGCAGATAGGACAGGAGACGGCCCAGAACTGCACGAGGGTTGGCTGCCCTGTGCCTTCTGAGACCGTCTCCCCGCCCAGCCATTCTGTTGCGCCCTCAAAGGAGGGCAGGGAAGTTCCTATTTGCAGAGGCATATCAATAAGTATCTGTCAGCGAAAGGCTACTTCTTTGGCACATAAGGCACATTCATATCAGCCGGGAGTTGCTTCCACACATCAGGATTGAAGGATTGAGTGTAGCCCGTTGCCCGAACTCGGTCTAGTTCTGCATGGCCTATCTCTCTTACCGCAGTGATGCGGCGTTTGACCTCTGCGTCTGACAAACGAAGATTACTGCATTCGAGCTGAATCTGCTGTTCTTTTTGAACTACAGCCATGTAAGTGTTATCCTGGTTTTGTCCTATCTTCTTAAAGTCTGGATTAGGGCCGAATGGCACAACGTTGTAATGCTGAGTGTGTTGTGCTTCGCTAGCGCGATAGTGTCTAACAAGCACAAGCGATAGTATCAGACAAAATACGATCAGCCCACTAACTATTACAATGGTACTCCGTTTCGTCATAGCAATTACCTATTGTCTCTGTCACTTTAGCATGTGCAATAAAACGTAGAACAGCATTTGACATAACCATTCCTTGCTCCTTGAGAAGTGTTGGCATAAGTCTCATAGCATGCTGCTAGTGCATCGTTTCGCTTATCGCTTCCTGCCATACCTAATTTGTCTGCCTCATCCTGACAATTCTCATAAATGTCGAAAGCCGCACGTATAATATTTTCCTTAGTTCGCACACACCCTTTGCATTCATTCAAATTGCGCCTTTGTTTGCCAGCGTAGCAATCATCCGCCACACAATCATGAGTGTCATCTTCAACACACCCCGCAATACATCCGTCGTCCGCCGCAAACGCGACGCCCATGTCCTTGAAGTCATGGGCGATGCTGTCGGCAATGGCCTTTGTCTCCTGGTGCTGGGCCAGCTTCTTCACCGCGAGACGGGCCAGGTCGTCTATGGCGAACACCCCGAACAAAGCCATACCGCTTGTCATGCCCAGCTTGCGCAGAGCAGATCGGCGCATCAGGCGCGCCTGCTCAAACTTCGCGCGCGTATAGTGAAAAGCAGAGCAGGCGCTGTTATCAACTTGCTTTACTATAGCCTATCGCCTTCAAGGCGTTTTGAGCATCACGACGAACATTGAAGTCTTGGTCGCCGAGCAGCGGCAGCAAATAGGGAATGGCTCGCTTGTCCTTGAGTGTACCCATCATTATTGCTGCCGCCGTTTTGTCAAGTGTCGCTACCTGTTTAGGATTACCGCTTAGCAAAGGCACCGTTGCATCATAAATCTTTTGAGATTGATGTGCAGGAATAGTCTTTAGGAAGTGCAAAGTATACAATACTCTTGAATGCACGAGTGCAGGGTCAGTACTCTGTGATGTATCCATCATGGCAAGCATGGTACTCAAGTCCGTATCTGAAATGGAGCCAGTTGCTTGTATCCCTTGTTCTATGCGCATATTCTCCATGTATGACTTGGCGGGCATATAGTGATTTTGCTGATACGAAATTGCGGTACGCATCTCATTTTGCATCAGTTCCACGTTATATTGATGCTGTTGATAAAGCCGAAGGCAACCTCCCACTATTACTACTGTGACTAGCACGGCAAGAGGAACTGCCAGCAACCGGCGTTTGCGATGAGCATAATGATTACTGAGACTGTTCATCATTTAGTCCCTTTATGGTTCTCATGGGCAGTATTGAGTTGCGTTTGTGCTGCATTTATGGTGCAAAGAGTTTAACCCATTATCAGGGCCATAATATTTTTGGCAACCATTTTCAACACATTGTTGACAATCACCAGCTGGGCCGTATGCATCTGCTTTGCCCTTGCAAACAAGCCCAATTGCCTTGGGGTCTGGCGGGGCTTCAGGCGTAACTGACGAAGGCGTGCCCGCCGCAAACGCGACGCCCATGTCCTTGAAGTCATGGGCGATGCTGTCGGCAATGGCCTTTGTCTCCTGGTGCTGGGCCAGCTTCTTCACCGCGAGACGGGCCAGGTCGTCTATGGCGAACATCCCGAACAAAGCCATACCGCTTGTCATGCCCAGCTTGCGCAGAGCAGATCGGCGCGTCAGGCGCTTTTACTCAGTTTCTCTATCGCCTCCCGCGCTCGTACTCGCACGATGTTATCTGTGTCAGAAAGCAATGGCTGAATATAGGACACTGCCTGCCTTTTATGGACGGCAACCATAATTTCTATGCCGGTTATTTTATCAAGCGTATCTGTACTCTTAAGCAAGGGCAAGCCAAAGTCATAGAGGCGTTTGGACTGTGAGTCTGTTAATGCTTTGGCTTCGTTGATATATGCAACCACCTCCGATCTTAACAATACACGCGCTTCCGCGTTTGCTGTGGGCATGGGGGATTGTGCCAGCGTCAGCATCCAGTTAAAATCTTTGTCCGACAACTTACCACTTTCCTGAGTGGAAAGGCTAATGCGGTGCAGACGTAGAGAGTTTTCCACACTCATCACATGGATTTGGGCACGTCCCTGCGCAATCCCCAACGAAAAACGCTCTACTTCTTGCTGATAAGCCCAATGCTTGTACAAAACAGTGGCTGTTGTTATAAAGACAACAGATAATGCAACTATGAGAAGAACAACATTTTTGCGGGACATTTTTTGAGTGTAGCTCCTATCTGTAGACTTTCTAGGCATAGGACTCTGCTATACGTTCGCAATCACTCTGCTGTTGCCCACCGTGATAATACTTTTGGCAACCTGCATCAGCACATTCTTTAGGGTTGGTGGCTGGGCCGTATGCATCCACTTTGCCCTTGCAGACAAGCCCAATTGTCTTGGGGTCTGGCGGGGCTTCAGGCGTAACTGACGAAGGCGTGCCCGCCGCAAACGCGACGCCCATGTCCTTGAAGTCATGGGCGATGCTGTCGGCAATGGCCTTTGTCTCCTGGTGCTGGGCCAGCTTCTTCACCGCGAGACGGGCCAGGTCGTCTATGGCGAACATCCCGAACAAGGCCATACCGCTTGTCATGCCCAGCTTGCGCAGAGCAGATCGGCGCGTCAGGCGCGCCTGTTCAAACTTCGCGCGGGCTTCCGATACATCGTTTCCGTCATTGCTGTTGTTGGTTTCCGGCATCTGAGGTCTCCTTCTCGGCTTCTGTCGCTTTGAGCTTTGCTTCTTCTTCCTGCAAAGCGAGGACGCGCTTCACAACCAACTCCGCAATGGCGTTGGTTTGCTCGCGCTGCTCCATTTTGTCGATGACGGCCTGCGCCACCATGTCCACCATTTCGTTGCGTTCTGTGTCTGTCATCATAAAATAAGGGCTGTATCTCCTGTTGCTATTTGGCGTTGCTCGTGAAAAAGGGCAGGCTGTGCGCCAACTCCGCGCGTACCTCGTCAAACGGCGGCACGTGCTTCATGTAAGGGCTGAGCTTCTCCCGCCACGTCTCGCGCAGCGTGTCTAGCTGTGAAAGCGCGAGGGCCATGTCTAGGGCGGCGGGCGGAGTGAAATCACCCGCAAAGCACAGCCCTCGCCCCAGCATCTCGCGCACCGGATAACGCAGGGCCGGATCGCTTTGCAGTCCCAGCCACAGGTCAACATAATCCGCAGCCTTGGCCCGGCGGAACACATTGCCGAGTTTGATCCCGATAATCTCAGGAAGCGGCTTGGCCCACACCGCCACCGTTTCGCCGCTGTCCGCCATCCACGTTCCCCGCTCCGGCACGACCCGGAACGTGTCACAGGTGAACACTTCCACCGCAATCCGTGCCTCCGGGAACCCGGTGCGCGTTAGGCCGAACATCCATCCCGTGCGGTCAAGCCTCGGCGCGGAGTCCTCATCTTTGGCCGCAAGCATCAGCCCGCACTCGCGGGCGATGTCCGTGAACCGCGCCGCCACGCCCGGCAGAGCGACAAAGTCCAGGTCTTTAGCCCAACGCCTATGCAGGTAAACGCCGTGCAGGGCCGCACTGCCGCACAGCACAATGTTTTGAGCATCTAGGTGCGCGTACAGCCGCGCCAGGAAATGCGCCTGCACTCGCGCCTTTTCACGCACGGCAATACGCTGCAACAATGCCTGCCCAATGGGGCCTGCGCCTGCCTGTTTGCCTGTTGGAAACATGATGAGCCATTGTATCGTACATTCCCCCCCCCCTTGTGTTAAGAGAAGGTTAAGTTTTCGGGCTGCGATTTTCTATTTATCAAGAGGCTTGCTATAGGCGCATGGTACAAGAAAGCCAACACGCGCCACTGCCGGCTGCCATCCTAGAAACAACCCATCATGTCCACACTGTCCCCCCGAATAATTCCGATGCCAAGACGAGACGCCCGACGCGAACTTTTACCGATCACCGCACCCGGTCGCGCCTGTTGACGCTGCGGGTACGCGAGGCAACCTTATGAGATGGCAGGGGGGACGGTGTTGAGGGCTGGCCGCCTGGCACTGCGCCTCCCAGTATATTTCCGATAACTCTGTTCATCAGCCGTGCTGGAAACGTTCCTTTTTGACACCGGCATTCCATTGATATTGCTGATGTGTTTCCCTAGCTTTCCCACGGCATACTGACGACGGAACGATTTGTTCCGTCGTTGGTACGGGCTGTAAACGCTGGGGAAACACATCAGCGATCCCTGCGGCACGACGCGGCTGCGGGAAGAAGAGGCAATAAAGATTTGGCTTAAACGCCTCTCATTCGTGGCATAATAGCGCATGACAAAAGTGGTCTTTTTTGGGGCGTCGCTGGTGGAAGGCGTCGGGGCATCGGCTCCCGAACGGCGGTTCAGCACAGTCGCGTGCCGTGTGCTGGGCTGGGAAGAAGTCAACCTCGGCATTGCGGGGACATGCGTCACGGGGCGCGATCACGACGGCCAGGTCTTGGATGAAGACAGTGGCCTGGGGCGTGTGCCGGAGGTGCTCGAAACACAGCCGGATTTGGTATTTGTGCTGCACGGCGGCAACGATTTTGCGCAAGGGCTGCCCATCGGCGACCCGGCTCAGTTTCAGCAGGGGACGTTTTTGTGGGACTACGATACGATGGCGCGCGGCCTGCTGTTTGAATTGCAGCCTGCGCAGATCATCCTGCTGACCTTGTCCGACCGCCGTGACGCGCAAACCCCCAACGCGGCGGGCCTGACCCTGGATGACTACAACCAAGTCATCCAAAATGTCGGCGCACGCTACGGTTTGCGCGTCCTGAACACGGTTGCCGATGCCGGGCTGAACCTTGCCACCGACTACACGGACGACGGCATCCACCCTAACGATGCCGGGCATCAGTGCCTCGCCGCATTCATTATTCAGGCCATGCAAACCCGGCCTGCGCCGAGTGTTTAGTTTCGCCCGCCACTTTATAGCAATAGACCCCAGAGCCGGGAAGACGGCTCATATCAATATGGAAGACGGCTCATATCAATATGGAAGAGCAAGGCGAGACTGTTTACGTGATTGATGACTGGTACGACGGGCCGCGCACCGGCTTTGCAAATTATCTTGGGACGCCTCATTTCTATCGCTCGCTGCACCTTGACCTGGAAGACTATAAAAACTATGCCTCGGAGGAAGATCGCTTCGAGATGACGCCTGTCTTGCACCAGGCAGTAGAGTGGGCGGCAGAAGACCACCAATTGTGGCAGAAATGGGCCGAGGCTCGTCGGGCGGGGACGCTGGCGACGGACGGGAACAACATCCGCATATTGTCCGAAGACAGGGTGCGTCACCAGGAACTGCAAAGTTTAATTGAGCAGCATCTGAGCCAGAAAAAAGACCAATCCTTTATCGCACACGGGTATTTTGCACTGAACGGTAAGACGGTAAAATGGAAGAACCCCATGTAGAGCATCCTGTGGGCAGAGACGCTGCTGTCCTTGTTGAAGACGCAATGCTGATCCCGATTGAGCAGATGCACGTGGGCAAGACCCGCTCTTTGTTCCACGGCGGCGGGTTAAAGCCGGGCGAAAAGGCAGAACAAACAGCCCCGTTCAATAGTCACTTTACTTGGTACAAAGTCAAACCTTACAAACAAACACGCCCATGCCCGCATTGCCCCCCGAATACTTCCGCCGCCAGGATGAAAGCCCCGACGCCAACTTTTACCAGTCGCCGCGCCTCGTCGCCCATATTGACGACCCGGCCATTGCCGCCCTGGGCGAGTTTGTGCGCCCGCTTGTCCCCCAAAGCGCCGACGTGTTAGACTTGATGTCCGCCTATCTCACGCACCTGCCGCCGGATGTGCGCGCCCGCTGCGCCCGCGTCGCCGGCCTGGGCATGAACAATCGCGAACTGGCCGCCAACACGCAGCTCACCGAGCATGTCGTGCATTCGCTCAATGACGACCCCCTGCTCCCCTACCCCGACCAGTCGTTTGACATCGCCCTGTGCACGGTCAGCGTGCAGTATCTGTTGCGTCCCCTAGAGGTGTTTGCCGAGGTGCGGCGCGTGCTGCGCCCCCATGCCCCATTTGTCGTGTCATTCTCCAATCGGTGCTTTCCCACCAAGGCCACCGCCGCATGGCTTGGCATGACAGACGCGCAGCACGCCAGCCTGGTCGCCTATTATTTTAGGGAAAGCGGCTGGCAGGACGCGCAGGCGGTGGATATCAGCCCCGCGCCGGGCGCATCCGACCCGCTGTTTGTGGTATGGGCGCGCACGGCGGTATAATAACGTCATGGGACTTTTCAATCCGCACACGCTGATCGCGTCGCTGATCTGGGGCACGGTGGGGGTGGGCTTTGTGATGTACGGGCGCAAGGCGGGCGAGATCTTCCCTGCGATGGCGGGCCTGGGCATGGTCGCCGCCTCCTACTTGTGCGCGACTGCATTGGGCATGTCTCTGGTCAGCGTGGGATTGATTGTCGTTTTGATCGTCCTGCAAAAGCTGGGGTATTGGTAGGGACGCGTCCATGTTTACCCTTTCCGACACCCAGCGTCAGGCTCTCGCCGCCGCGCGGGCCTGGCAGGCGGAAGGCGAGCGTCGCTTTGACCACTGGTCGCGCCGCGAGGCTATGCAGGACGCCACAGCCGCCTTTGCGCAAGTTCTCGCTGCAAGCGGCCTGCGCGACGCGCGTCCGCTGCCGTCCGACACGCGCGCTTCTTTGCTGCATTTGGCCGCATCCCTCGCCCCCAACCGCACCCTGTCGCGCCGCTTGTATGCTGCTGACCCTGCCGCGTTTGACCGCCGGTTGGGCGAATTGCTGCTGGGGGACGCTCCCCTGGAGGCTCGTATACGTCAGTTTGTCGCCGCACCCGGCGCGGGCGCATTCACTGCCGCCCAGTTGCTGTGCGCGTCCGCCCCGGACACCTACCCGCTGCTGACACGCGCCGCCTTGCGCCGCCTGCGGCTGACCGTGTCGCAAAAGCGCGATGCGCTGGCCGATGCCGCCGCGCATTATGACTTTGCGCTGCCCAATGCCGCCGCGCATTATGACTTTGCGCTGCCCAATGCCCCTGATGCCGCCCAGTCTGTGCTGGCCCTATTTGTGGCATATGAGCCTGTGCGCCGCGCACTGGGCGTGCTGTCTTTTCCCGAAGTGGATGACTTGCTTAAGGGGGATTGGGCCTCGCTGCCATTTCAGGGCAGGGGAAACAAGGCAGAAACTCTCCCCGAACTGGGGGCTGAGGGGCTTCCTCACCCTCGCGTGAGAGTGGGAAAGGAGGACATGCCGATGCCAGGCGGGGCCTATTCTGGCAACGCGCCGCGCCAAACTGGGGAGATGTCACCTTTCGCCCGCGAAGCCGGTGCCGCCTACGACACTGCGCCCGCGCTGACCGAAACCGGCCTGCTGGCATCGGTGGAAGAATACGTTTTGGCTCAGGGCTTTACGTTTCCGCCCCATCTGCTGCGCGCGTATTATATCGCCCTGCAAACCAAGCCGTTCGCCATTTTGTCCGGGGTGAGCGGCAGCGGCAAGACCAAGATGGCAGAGTTGTTCGCCGAGATACTCACCGGGCACAATCCTGCGCAGTTTCGCCTGCTGCCCGTGCGTCCCGATTGGGCTGACAGCGCCCCGCTCTTTGGCTACCATAATATCATGGCGAACCGTTACGTGTCCACGCCGTTTCTGGACATGGCCCGCGAGGCGGCCCGCCCGGAGCATCGCAATCGCGCGTATTTTGTTTGCCTGGATGAAATGAACCTGGCCCGCGTGGAGCATTATCTGGCGGACTATCTCAGCGCCTTGGAGTCACGTTCCCACCGTGTGCCCCTGCACGAAGGGATGCCGGATTTTGTCCTGCCCCCTAACTTATTTGTCACGGGTACGGTCAATGTGGACGAGACCACGCACGCGTTTTCACGCAAAGTGCTCGACCGCGCCAACACCTTAGACTTTGATGCCGGTGCGCCGCCGCTGGCGTCGATGGGGGGCGGCAAGGGCATGGGTCTGGGCGAGGATGGGGGCCTGCCCGCCGAGCGTCAGCGTTTGTTTCTCCAGTCGCGTGTTGTGGGCGTGGGCCGCGCCCGCGAGCGCCTGTCCCAGTTGGATGCCCGGTTTCCCGAATGCGCCCTGTCCGCTTTGCAGAATGTCAACGACCGCCTGCACGCATACCGTCTGCACTTTGCCTTTCGCGTCCGTGATGACGTGCTCGTGTTTCTGGCAAACGCTTTTGATGCGCAGACACATCAAGGTTTGCTGCTGCCCGAAGGAGAGGCAAACTTTGCGCTGGCCCTGGACTTGCAGATGTGCCAGAAAATGCTGCCCCGCGTGAGCGGCCTGCATGATACCCTCGACCCGCTGCTGGCCGACTTGCTTGCGTGGGCCGAGGCGTGGCCGCTGCCGCGCACCGCGTCTCGGTTGGCCCGCATGCGCGCCCACGCCGCCCAAACCGGCTATGTCCGCTTTTATGAGTAAAGGCAGAACGGCCAGGAAGTGACATAAGACCGTGCCGTTTTATGTCTTTTTGATGCTGAACTCGCTGGCCGGAATTGTGCGGTCAACATCGCCATGCGACGGTTGGTTTTCCCATATCAGTCCAAAAGGCATCGCCCGCTTGAGTTCTACAACAGCGTCTTTGGGCAATGCGCTTGCGGATGCAGGCAGTGCCATTGGGGAGCCGCCTGGTTTGTCGAGAAGCCGCCACACTCCTGCTTGCTGGCCCTTCAAAAATGCTATTTCGGTTTGTACATACTGGCCGTTTGGCCGCAGAGCAACCGTCTCTGAGTATGGCCCCGCCGAATACGAGTAAAACGCAACCGCATCTTTTGCATCGTTCTTTTTATTCGTGTCCTGGCAGCCACAGAACAGAAAAATACTTCCTAAACCAAGCAGCACGGGCGTAAGCTTGAGTTGAACCATTGTTTGTTTCCTTTCAGAAAGCCCACCGCCTTGCAGAATAATGCCTTTTGCTTGAGGTAAAGCGGCTTACTACGCGCCTTTGTTTATCAACGTATCAAGCACGTCGCAAGCACCAGGAGCCGCTGCTCACACGCCATGACCCCGTCGCCCCTGCTGACCCCCGCCGAGCATATTTGCATGCTCCAGGACATCGCCCGCGTCAGCCTGGCCCTCGCCGCCCGCGCCGACACGGGGCGCGCGTGGGATGATCTCGATGTCACGCCCGGCACAAACCCCGTCCTGCCCAGCCCGCGCGAGCGCCTGAGCTTTCTTGCGCAGTCGCTGCCCGCCCTCGCCCAGGCTTGTGAACAGATCGCCCGTGCTCCTATCACCGACCTGCGCGCCCAATCCCGCCGCACCGTCCCGCCTGCCCGCGCGCGACGCGTGTCGACGCCCGCTTTGCTGCGCGCCGTGCGCGGGGGCCATGCCGCGCACTGGGTGGACGAAACCATCGTTGCCCCCACTGTGGACACGTTGGAAGCGCGTATCGCCCAGTCGTTTCTGCACCGTTTGCGGCGCGATGCCGACGCCATTGCCGCCCTTGCCGATGCCGCCGCCGTACACGATGCTGCCGCCCAGGCCCGCGCGTGTGCCGCCCGCCTGAAAACCCTGCACGCCCTGCCCCTGTGGGAGGGTGTCGCCGACGACCCCGCCGCGTGGACTTTGCCCCCGCCGGAGCGCATGCAAAGGCATGCCGCTTTTGGACGCGTTTCCACGCTGATCAGGCACTACCGGCGCGCGTTTGCGTTTGACTGGGAACACCCTGTTTTTTTCTTGCCCGCTCGCGAGCAGTGGCAGCTTTACGAGACTTGGGGCGTGTTCCAAACCCTGCGCGCCCTGCTGCTTTTGGGCGCAGCGCCTCGTCTAGGTACGTTGACCCAGCCTCAGAGCCTGCTGATGACACGCCAAACTTTGCTGACCGTGCGGCTTGCGCAGGGCGAAGCGTCCCGCCTGGATTTATGGTGGCCCAGCGGCGAAACTGTATCCCTGTTTTATCAGCGCGCGTTTCCCGCCGGGCAGCGTTCCCTATCGCGGACATTGCAGCCCGACATCTGCCTGGAAAACGCGCGCGGCGACACGTTTCTGCTCGACCCCAAATACAAGGTCTATGCCGTGCCGGGCGATGAAGGCAGCGACATGGACCAGATGCACGCCTACCGAGACGCCATTGTTTCCCCGGACGGCACCCGCCCCGTCCGCCGCGCCTGGTGCCTGTATGCGGGCAGCCCGGACAGCCCCTCGCGCCCCCTCATCGCCTACGGCCCGTGGGAAGAAAGCATTGTCGGCGCGCTGCGCCTGCGTCCCGGCGACGATGCGGGTTTTGTACGTCTGTGCGCATTGCTGCGCGCGTGGCTTGGGATTTGAGGGCTTTCGGGGGCATTCTTTATAGTGAGCCCTGCCGTTGCTGCGGCTTACCAACGACGGAACAAATCGTTCCGTCGTTGGTACAGGCTTGAAACACGGCAGAAACACCGGAGCAATACCGGGGAAACACCGGAGCAATACCAGGGAAACACCAGAGCAATACCGGGGAAACACCAGAGCAAGCGCGTTCAAATAGGACGACGCGGCTTCGGCTAGGCGGGACGCGCGGGGAAATCGCTTCGTTCCAGGGCGAGCGATGCGAGGGCGGAAAATGTTTCCGTGAGGCCCATCTCGTGCGGGGAAAACGGCGCGCTGCCCTGCCGAAACACGGTCAAAGCGCCCAGGGTTGTGTCATCGCGGCGCAGGGGCAGGGCCAGCGCAGAATGCGTGCCGCTTTGTCCGCCGAACACCCGCCACTGGCACTCGCCCAAGGGCGGGTTAGGGATGCCGATCTGCCAGGCGGGCACGCCGCGCCGGACGGCCTGATGCGTGGTGCGGGTGCAGGCACAGCGCGCCAAAGGAAAGCCGGGAATGGGAACGGACAAAGCAGTGTCCGGGGGCGGCGTGCCCCATAAACGCAGGGACATCCCGCCTGCTTTTGGAGAGGGTGCGGGGGGCGCATCCGTGAGGGATAGAGTGCACAAGGACGCGCCCAAAGCGGCGGCGGCGCAGTGCGTCAGCGTGTCGGCGAAGGCATCGGTGTCAGACAGGGCGCAGGCGGCGAGGGCGGCTTGCTGCAATGCGGCGAATTGGTCGGCGTGCTCCCGTCGGAGCGCGTCGGCGTGCGCGCGGGCCAGGGCCGAAGCCGACACCGTGGACAGCAGCAGGAGCGCGTCTTGAGTATCAGCGCCAAAAGCGTCAACCAGGGGACTTGTCAAAAGCAGATGGCCGGACGCCGCCGCGCCAGGCAGCAAGGGCAGCATCAAAACAGAAGCAGCCGGGGGCGGGGTGTCGCGCGGGGAACACAGCAGGGCGCGCTCGCGCGGCTGGGCAAACAGCGGGTCGGTGCCGATGTCGGCGCTGACGACAAGCTGGCGATCTAAGTAGACTTTCCACAACAAAGGCGACTGCGCATCAAACTCAAATTGGGGCGGAAGGGTGTCGGCATGGCGGCGCGGCTTCTTTTTCCCCGCATCGGGCGAGAGGGCGCGCAAAAGAAGCGGGCTGTTCCGGCCGTCAAAGGTGCACAGGAGCGCGCGGGCATCGGGGCGGACACGGGGCGGCAGCAGAAGCAGGGCCATGTCCGTGGTAATCTGGCACAGGGTTTCGATCTCCAAAGCGCGCCCCAAACGGCGGGCGGCTTCGGCGAGCGTGCCTTGCGTGTGGCGGGCCTGCGTTTCCCACGCTGCCGCGCGAATTTGGGCCGACATATCGCGCACAATCGCAACCGCTCCGCCGGAAGTGGGGCGCACGGCAATCTCGATAGGGCGAGGCGCGTGCGTGTCTTGCACAACGAGATAGGGTGTCCAATCGGTGGAAGTTTGGGTTTGAGCGGCCTGCGTCCAGGGCCATGCGCCGGGGGGAACGCTTTGCCCGCTGGGGTAGCGCAGAACATCGGGGGGCAGATCGGGCGCATCCTGCGTGTCAGCAAGGCCAAGCAAGCGCTGGGCGGCGGGATTAGTCGTGATCCGTCCCGCAGGATGGCAGAGCAGTACGCCGTCGGGCACAATCGTGACCGCCGTTTGCCAGGCCAGGAGCTGGTCGGCGGGCGGGGGCAGAAGCTGCCAGCGCACCACTTCGGCCTGCAAAGCGCGGTTTTGGTCATGCAGGGCTTGCAAAGCTTGGGCAGGAGCAGACACAGCGCGGGAGGGGCGTTGGTATTCGCGCACAAATGCGGCGACAAACGCAGCATAGGGGGCAAAAAGGCGATGCAAACGCCGAAATGGAGGCGGGTCAGTCACGCACGTATTGTACCCGCACACAGAAACAGGCCCTGCACGAAAGCGCAGGGCCTGCTGCGAAGATCAGAAGACGTGTCTAGCCGACAATATTGGCGACGGTTTTATCGGCCACCAGCACTTCGGTGTGTGGGTCGAGCGTATCGGCGGCCAGTTCGTCCGGCTCCAGCAGAAAGTGCAGCTCATGGCAGAACTTTTCGCGCAGGCCGATAAAGTTCTCTATTTCCGACTCGTCGTAGAAGTCATCGTACTTGTCGGTCAGCTCGTGGCTGGCGCGCAGATGCACCAGGGTTTCTTTGGTGGCGTGAATATCGTTCGCCAGCATCTTTTTGAGGTCGAACAAGTCGGGCGCTTCGGACTTGATAAAAGACGTGGCCTCAAAAAGCGGCAGCCCGGCGACGGGGATGCCGCCAAAATAGGTGATGCGCTCGGCGAAAAAGTCGCCTTGCTCTAAAATCTCATCGGCATATTCATCCAAAAGCAAATGGATCTGTTTCCACTGCGGCCCGCGCACAAGCCAGTGGTGTTTTTTGATTTGATGGTACAGCACGATGCTGGATGCGACATGGGTGTTGAAGTCATCCACAATGGCCTGGGCGGCTTCATGGGAGTAGCCGATGGGATTGGGGAGGACAATCTTGGGGGTCTGGAAGCTTTCGCCCAGCTTGCTGCTGCTTGCGCTGCCGTTGGCGCCTGAATGAGCCATTTTTGAATTCCTTTGCGTTTGTGTGAGGGGGCAGGTGTTTTAGTTCGCCCGCCCCCTTCCATATGCCCGCAACGCCACCGTTTCAAGCCTGGACAGCAAAAAACGCAGCGGCAATATGCCGCTGCGTTTTCAGTGTGTGGTGGGCCGGACAAGTTTCGAACTTGTGTAGGCTTGCGCCGACGATTTTACAGACCGCCTCCTTTAACCACTCGGACACCGACCCATACCCATGCCCCTTGCTTCGAAAAGAAAAACACGGAGCCGACAGAGGGATTCGAACCCCCGACCTTCCACTTACAAAGAGGCTGCTCTACCCCTGAGCTATGTCGGCAGGATCAAACACATTGTTTTTCAGGATCAAACACGTTGTTTTTCACGCGAGGCGAATTCCATTATACGGTTTGATGGGCGCTTTTGTCAAGGGAGACACCAAGAAAGACCCCTCTTTACTCAGCAAAACTTTAATAAAAAGAGCAGAAAATCATGTTTGCGCTGCCGAAAAGCCCATGGTATAATAGCCACGATGCCGGGACTAGCCCCGGCTGCCTTCCTTTTTCGCGTTGGCGTGCTGCCCGTAACCTGTCCTGCTCCTTTGTTGAACACGCCCAGGTCCGAGACCTCGCGCAGGCTGTCCTGCGAGATGACAAGAAAGGCTCGTCCGAGTATCTGCTCCCACGTGCGCGCGTGGGGCGTGTTTTATCGAAAGGAGCCATTTCAGTATGGCAACAAAACTTTATGTCGGCAATCTGAGCTACCAGATGACCGATCAAGAGCTCAACGACCTGTTTTCCGAAGCAGGCAATGTCGCAAGCGCCCAGGTGGTAACGGATCGCTACACCAGCCAGTCCCGCGGCTTCGGCTTTGTAGAAATGGCGACCGAAGACGAAGCGCAGCAGGCAATTGCCGCTATCAACGGGCGCAATGTCGGCGGGCGCGCCCTGGTCGTCAACGAGTCCCGCCCGCGTGAAGGCGGCGGTGGCAGCTACGGCGGCGGCGGACGCAGCGGCGGCGGACGCAGCGGCGGCGGCGGTGGTTACGGCGGCAGCGGCGGTGGCGGAAGCTACGGCGGCGGAGGCGGCGGCGGGAGCTACGGGGGCGGCGGCGGTCGCAGTGGCGGCGGAGGCGGCTACGGCGGCGGTGGTGGTGGACGCAGCGGCGGGGGCGGCGGCTACGGCGGCGGAGGCGGACGCGACCGCTACTAGCCTTTGTTCCTTGCGCGACGACAAAACACGGGCAGTCCCTGAACTCAGGGACTGCCCGTGTTTTGTCGTGCCGTGCTTATGAGAATACAGGCTCAGACCTTGCGCAGGTCTTTCAGCATCAATTGCAGGGTCGAGCGCCCGTTCCACTCGTTGATTTCGGGGGAATACACGGCGGAAAGCCGGTCGCCCGGCCCCGCGCTGTCCGTGAAGTCGCCCCGGCCCCAGGCGACGCAGTCGGTGGGGTCCATGGCGTCAGCCCGGACGCGCAGCTTCAGATGGGACATATCCCGCCCCATGCGCCGCGCGTCGCAGATGAGCATTTCGCTTGACGCAAACAGCGGCGCGGGGTTGGCATGGCCGAACGGGGCCAATCGCTGCCACTCGCGCAGCCGCTCGACCGAAAGCTCCGACGGATCGATGGTGCCGTCATGCGCGATTTCAGGCACGAAGTGATCGGGCGTCAGCACCGTGCCCGCGAAGTCGTTGATGCGCTGCCGGAAGTCGTCAAAGTGGATCATGGACAGCGACAAGCCCGCCGCCATTGCGTGGCCCCCGCACGTTTCCAGCAGGTCTTTGCTGTTTTGGATGCCTTCAAACAGGTTAAACGCCTTGATGGAACGGGCTGACCCTTTGCCCCACGTGCCGTCATCGTTGGTGCCGATCACGATGGCGGGGCGGTGGCAGTCGTCCACCAATTTGCCCGCGACAATGCCGACCACACCCGCATTCCAGCCGGGCGAGGCGAGGACAAGCACGTTCACATCGGTCAGGTCCTGGGCGGCCATCATGGCCCGCGCCTCGGCCAGGATGCGCTTCTGCTCTCCCTGCCGCTCCACATTGAACGCATTCAGGTCTCTGACAATGCGCAGGGCTTCTTCGGCATCGCCTGTCAGCAGCAAGTCCAGGGCTTGGGCAGCATCGCCCAGCCTGCCCACGGCATTGATGCGCGGGCCAATCCCAAAGCCGACGCTTTCCGAGGTCAGGGGTTTGGACAGGTCGATGCCTGCGCCGTCCAGCAGCGCCCGCAGGCCGACTTTGCGCGTGCGTGCCAGGGACAGCAGGCCCAGGGCGGCGAAGACGCGGTTTTCCCCCTTGAGCGGCATCACGTCGGCCACGGTTCCACAGGCCACCAAGTCCAGGAACTTCTGCACGAACGCGCCCTCGTGCATGGGCTGGAGCAGCCGGGTCACGGCCTGCATCACCTTGAAGGCCACGCCCACGCCCGCGATCTGCGGCCAGGCGTAAGTCGAGTCGTGCCGGTGCGGGTTGACGATGGCATACGCATTCGGCAGCGTCTCGCCCGGCTCGTGATGGTCGGTCACAACGACTGTCATGCCGAGTGAATTGGCAAGGTTGACCGCGTCGTGCGACTGGATGCCGCAGTCGGACGTGACAACCAGCGTTGCCTGCTGGTCATGCGCCCACTGCACGCCAGTCGTGCGCAGGTCGTACCCGTCCTTTTTGCGGTGCGGGACACGGTAGATCAGATTGGCTCCCAGCGCGGTCAGGGCACGCACATAAACCGCCGTGCTGGTGACGCCGTCCACGTCATAATCCCCATACACGAACATTTTCTCCCGGCTTTGCACGGCATCGGCGATGCGCCGGGCGGCGCGGTCCATGTCGGGCAGGCCGAACGGGTCGTGGAGCTGGCTCAGGGACGGGTGGAGGAACGCATGGGCCTCCGCCGGGTCAGACAGGCCGCGATTGACCAGCAGGCGGGCCGTGGTAGCGTGGATGCCGAGTTCGCGCGCCAACACATCTTCGGCCTGCGGGTCGCGGGTCGGCTCTGTCCAGCGGGCTTGGTGGATTTGCATGGGCATAAAGTAAGCGTCTCAGACGGATAACGGCAAGCATAAAGGAACGGTGAATGGCAAGATGCTCAACGTTGTCGCTATTTGTTATCAGTGTTCGTGGCGCTGCACTTGCAGCGAGAGTGCGCGCCCACGCTGCATTAACCAACCCTGTGGCCCATGTACCCAAGTGTCTTGAGTGACAGCGTTAAATACTCCCCGCCAATGATGTTTGCCATCCAAAGCAGCTATCACCGCATGATGCCGCACAGTGGCAGTTGCTTCGTTGCCTTTAACGGTCAATGCTGTTATGACGGCCTGTCCCCTAATAGACTGAGACGAAGCAGTATATTCAGTGGCTATTTGCCGAATTGCCGCCCAATCAACAGGCTTTCCCATTTCGGGCCTACTGACGTCATCTTCCCCAACAAAGTCATGGGCAAAATAGCGCAGCCCATTCGCTACGTCCTTATGGCGGGCGTCAGCATAGAGAGAGTCATAGTCGGCTTGCAATGCCGACCGTGGGCTGACGGAACTTGCATCGGCGAGAGAAGTTGGTGCGAAGCAGGCAAAACCTATGACGAGAGGCGTCAACAGTAGAGGTCTTCTCATTTTCTTTACCTTGTTGCCTTAAAGCACCAACCTATTTGATGCAGTTTAGTAGGAAGCGTCTTCCCGCGCCAGTGTTAGAACCGGCGCGTGGGGCCTTTCTTCTTAGGGCGGATGCGCGTGGCGTCTGTCTCCGTGGAGCGGGAAGGGCGCGTCAGCGGCTCGGCGGGGCGAGGGGCGGTCGTGGCGACGGTGCGCTCGGCGGACGGCAGGGCACGGGCGCTGCCGCCGTTGCCGGCTTCCAAGATCGACGCCGTGGCGGGCGATACGGTCGCCAGAACGGGGCGATTGGCGCGACGCTTTGCCAGCCAGTTTTCCCAGTCTACCAGGATGGAGGCGGCGTTGAAGATGGACGAATACGTGCCGCTGATGATGCCAATCAAGAGCGCGACGTTCAGCAGGCGCGTGGTCTGCCCGCCCAGCACGACCAGGGCGACCAGGGTCATGATGACCGTCAATGACGTATTCACCGAACGCGCCAAAGTCTGGTTAATTGAGCGGTTGACCAGGGGTTCAAACGCTTCGCCGCGCGCCTTGTGCCGCTGGTTCTCGCGCACGCGGTCAAAGATCACGACGGTGTCATGGACGGAAAAGCCGATGACGGTGAGCAATGCCGTCACAAACAGGCTGTCGATTTCCCAGCCTAAAAAGTAGCCGAAGATGGCGAACGCGCCCACCAACACCAGCACGTCATGCAAAAGCGCGGCGATGGACGAAGTGCCCAAACGCAGGCCCGCGACAAAGCCGCCGACCCCAAATACGGTCGCAAGATACAGCACAATCAGCAAGGACGCGATGATCACGGCTTGAATGGCCCGCGAAGTCAGTTCGGCAGAAATGACCCCGCCGACATTGCCGAACTGCTGCTCCGTATTGGGGCCAAGCGTGTTCAGGGCGGCGGCGAGCTGCTGATGCACGGGGCTGAGGGCCGGGTTGACGACCGGCGACTGCTTTTGCACGCTGACAATGGCGGATGTGCCGCCGTCGGCAAGCTGAATGTGGGGCTTGTGGTAGCCTGCGGCACTGATGGCGTTTTCTACTGCCAGCGCAGTGACCGGCTGCCGGTACTTGACTTCAATCTGTGTGCCGCCCGTAAACTCGATGGACTTCTTCAATCCGCCCATGGCGAGGAAGATCAGGCCCGGCACGATAATCAAGGCGCTGATGCCGTAAAAGAACCTGCGCCGTCCGATGATGTTGATGTTGCCGCGTGTGCCCACAGTGTCGCCCGCCGCTGTCCGTCCGCCCAAAGAGCGCACGTTCAGCCCGAACAAGGCCGGGTTGTTGCCGATGCCCGCGTCTACCAGCAGGTAAAGCAGGGTGCGCGTGACCGTGATGGCCGAGAACAAAGACACCAGGACGCCAATCAGCAGCGTCAGGGCGAACCCGCGCACGCTGGCAGTCCCCAGGGTCAAGAGCACGATGCACGTGATGGCCGTGCAGATGTTGGAGTCGCGGATGGCGGTGAACGCCCGCCGAAAGCCTGCGTCAATCGCGCCGCGCAGCGACTTGCCCGCCCGCAGTTCTTCTTTTAATCGCTCAAAAATAAGGATGTTGGCATCTACGGCCATGCCGATGGAGAGGATAAAGCCCGCGATGCCCGGCAGGGTCAGCGTGATAGCCGGAACGCCCAGCCACCCCAGGCCGCCCCGGAAGATCGCCAGCACGAACAGGGCGTAGATAAGCAGGGCAACGTCTGCCACCAGGCCCGGCAGACGGTAATACAGCAGCATGAACAGCAGAACGAACGTCAGCCCGACCAGGCCCGCCGTGACACTTTTCGCCACCGCGCCCGTGCCCAGGCTCGCTTCCACGCTTTCGGTCTGGACTTGTTCCAGGGGGACGGGCAGCGCGCCTGCGTTGATCAAGTTCGCCAATGCCTGCGCTTCCGCCAGACTCTTGAAGCCGCCGCTCACTTCCGCCTGGCCGTCTAAAATCGGCTCGTTGATGATGGGGGCCGTGATGACCTGGTCGTCCAACACGACACCGTTGAATTCTTTGGTGTGGTTGCGCGTGAAGTCGGCAAAGGCGGATGCCCCTTTGGGCGTGAAGACCTGCGAAACGGAAGGGTCTGTGCCGAGCTGCCCGCCCATGTGGGCCGATGACTTGGGCAGAATGTCCGCGCCGCTGAGGATGACGGGCGAGTCGGCAATAAATGCGTTCCACGCGACCAGTTCTTTGTTCAGGGCTTGGGCCTGAGCCTGCTGCGCGGGTGTGAAGTAAGTCTGCGTCCCCGCCGGGAGGCTGGCGCTGAGGGGGGCGGGAACGGCAAACAGCGTCGCGCCCGGTCTTTGATCCGTGCCCTGGCCGAGCAGGCTGGTGAAGTCTTTGCGGACATGGGAGCCGTCGCGGAATGTTTGCCCTGTGCGCTTGTCCTGGAACGTGTAGGTTTCGTTGCCCTGCGCATCAGAGGCTGTCTGCATCACGATGGGCTGACCCGGATCGCGCGGGCTTTGCACGTCTCGGAAATAGTAGAACGTCATCTGGGCTGTCGTGCCCAGACGCTCTAATATCGCGTTTTTGTCCTTGACATCGGGCAATTCAATGATAAACTGCGTGTCGCCCTTGCGCTGCACGGTGGCCTCGCCCACGCCCGCGCCATTCACTCTGTTTTCTAGAATGCGCAGCACGGTCGGGCCGTCATACACGACGCCCGGAGCCATCTTGTCCGTGCGGGCTTGCAGCACGGCCCGCACGCCGCCCTTGATGTCTAGCCCGTAGCGAATAGGGTAATTGGCGACAATGCGATGGGTTTTGGCGTCATAATGCTTGCCGACCAATGTATACACCGCCAAGCCGATCAAGACAAGGATGACAAGGCTCCACCGCAGTTCCTGCTTCTTCAATGCTTCCTCCACACGGGCGACACGGCCCGAAAACTTGCAGTTTTGCGCCAGTTCGCCCGCAAAACAACATTTCATTATAACTTACGCGGGAACGGGTGTCAAGGTTTCCGCCGGGCGGGGGAACTACGCAGCGACTTTGTGGAGAACAGGAGAAGTTAGACAGGGCGGCGGAGGCGGAGGGGCATGTAGGAAGCGGCGTGGGTGCCGATGCCGTCAGGAGAGAGTTGACGAACAGATAAGAAGAGGGGCAATGTTTGCACACCCACAAAGCGGGCGGGAATGGGCGGAATAGGGCAGACCATGCGAACAGCAGTCAGACCGTCGGTCTCAGCAAACGCCTGGCTGCTGGGCTGAAGGTAATCACTTTTCTGCGTCACGTTGGTAACGGTGCCTTCGGCATCAAGACTGACGCGCACGGAAGAGCCGTGACCGAAATGCACCAGCAGCTCGTGTGCGGCACGGAGACGGGCTGTGCCGGCGAAAGACCAATCTGCCGTCAATGTCTCGCCGGCAGCATTCCATGTGAGGCTTAATTGTGGCAGCAACTGGTTTTGCTCTCCGTAGGTGAACAAGCGAGGTACATGGGCGAAATCAAGAGAGCACTGAGCGGAAAGAGTGCTCGCCCCCAACTGGTCAAGTAGTTGCTCAATGCCTTGCATCAGCAACCAGTCATTAGTCTGCTTGAGCGACACCCACCCGCCGTAAATGAAGTGTTCAGGAAACACGGCTGGGCTGTCAGTGGAAGCTACGGAGCGATGTTCCGGCAGGGCGACGTCCCCAAGAAATGCTTCGGCAAGCGTATTTATCAAGCGCACGGCATCTTGTGCTGAGAAGCGCGCGACATGGACATAGAACTCTTCCGCGTCAAAGTCAGGCAGACGTGCGAGAGCTTGAATGCTTAATAGCTCATACAAACGAAAGCCGCCCAAGGGGTTCATGTAGTGCAGGCGCGTGACAGAGCTGCGGAAGCAGTGCGCGCAGTAGATCAAGCACAGCAGCGCCGGCGAGGGAAACAGCAAGTCTTGGGTTCCGTCCGCAACGCCCGGTGTGGCTCCGTTACTCAACTCGGCCCACAGAATGCGTTCTCCGCTTGGCACTAAGTCCAGCGCCCGTGTCGGCAGATGCCACTGGCCGGGGTGTAAAGAAGCGTCTAGTTCCCAAGCGGGGGCGGCGCGCACATCGTCGGGGTAGGACAGCACCGGATAATACTGATGCACGTCCAGGGTAACCCCGGCCCGCGTCAGTTTGGCCCATTCGTGCGTGTCTTTGCGATGTCCTGTATAGCCAAGCGCGTCTGCTGTATCCCATAAGGCGAGTAGGTCTTCGGCAAATGGGTCTAGGTCGCCGCTGAAGTGCAGAAGATTGGGGTCATTGGTCAGAGCATACGCTGAGAAGCCTTTGATGAAGATCGGCGGGCGCTGCCCGCACGTCCGCATGGCCTGGCTGATCTCGCGCGCGGCGGCCATACGTTCCTGAGTATGGCGGCGGATTTCATGCTGCATGATCCGCAGGCGCATGCGCAGGCGCGGCGGACAGTCTGAGGGCTTCACAGTGTCTAGGCGCGACAGCAAAGGCTGAAGAATGCGGTGGTACTGCGCCAGTTCTACTAATGCATCTTCGTCTAGGCCGTTCATTGGCGGGGCTGGTCGGCTGGGACAGACTGCCCACTTCAGCACGTCTACCACCATTTGTTCTATGCTGTTCATAGCGCCTCTGTAAGCCGGGTGATGGTGTCGGAAAGCACGGGCAGCAGGGCGTAGGTTTTGGGATAGGACAACTCAAACAGCGGCACGCGTGCGGCGATGCTGCGGCACAAGGCTTTGATGCGCCGGTCGTCCACCCACTTGCCGATCAGCCACAGCGCATGCAGGTTGGCTTGAAATGTGGCTGCCGCCTCGTCTTCGGGCAGACGCCGCACAGCCACCCGTTCGGCGCTAGGCTCCACGCTCCGCAGGCCGTCAGTTTCAGGAGGCTGGGGGCGCAGCAGAAAGGCGGCGGCAAGCGGGGCGGGGGCAGGAACGCGGCAGGCGGCGGGCATGGCGGCGTAGTACTCTTCCTCTTCGGTGCCGTAGTCGGCAGGCACGAGAGCGGAGTAGTCCAGACCGTGGCGGTCTACGGCCTCGCGCTGAAGCTTGGGGAACATGGACACGGACGGGTACGCAACAATGCCGCTATCGGCAAGGTAGGCGGGGATGAGGTCGTCATTGCCAAAGCGCGCCCCATGCTGAAGCAGATGCCAGGACAGGGTGGACTTGCCCGACCCTGAAGACGCCATGAGGGCGACATAGCGGCCCGCGACTTCCAGGCCCGCCCCATGCAGAGGAACGCCGCCGCGCGTGACCGTGGCCGCGCCCAGCCCAGCGTGAAAGGCCCAGGCGGCAGCGGCAGACAGCTTTTCATCGGCACAGTCTACGGTCAGGACACGCCCCTTGAGGTCGATGTGCAGGGCCAGGCCGTTCGGCTCAATCAGGAAGCCGTCGCCTACGTCGTACACAAGCTGGCGGCGGACTTTGCGCAGGGTGGAGGGAATGTGGGCCAGCGAGGCGCGGCGCAGGGTGATAGTGTCGCGCGGGGCGCAGGGGGAGCGTTGATGCGCGTCGTAGGGCAGCGCGGAGTCGCTTTCTATAGCGAACTCGTTGACGTGGTACTCGTACAGGCTCATGGCACGGGGGCCGTGGGAATGGAAAAGAGGATGCTGTCGTGCTGGTCGGCCTGCGCCCGGCTGACGCTGATGGCGTGACCATCTATCATAATCATGTTCAATCGCCCGGCGGCATACTCGTTGCCGCCGTGCCAGTGTCCTACCTGGTCGTAAAACAGGGGAATATCGGCAGGCTCATGCTCAGAGTACGGCGGCTTGCGGCTCCACGCGCGCACGCTGGTAATCGTCTGCTGATCCATGCCCAGCAGCGTGACATACAAGTAGCTCATGCCAAACGCCTCATAGCACGTTGGGTAGGCATCCAGCGGCACGTTTTCATGCAGGCCACCGCTGTTAAATCCATTGTCGGCGGGGCACTGCCAGAGCCGTTTATCTTTGACCTGCGCAGCCATTACGTCGGGCATCAGGCGCAGGTTTTGGGCAAGGGGCCAATATTTGCCGCCCTGCGAGAACTGCCAGCCGTTCGTATCCACGTCGGAAGCATCCCCGCCCAGGGGAAACACATCGTCGCTGTCCTGCATGTACAAAAACGCCGCCTGCCCTAGCTGCCGCAGGTTGGATAGGCACGTCGTCTGCTGCCCCCGGCGGCGGGCTTGAGCAAAGACGGGAAACAGGATGGCGGCGACAATGCCTATGACAGCAATCACCACCAGCATCTCTACCAAGGTAAACGCACGGCGTTTCATAGTGTCCCCTGCCCCGGCTTCCAGTCCGACCCGCACAAGCCGCCTGATTGCACGGCGGACAGCACGCGCAGGGTCTCGTCTACGCTGCGGCCCACATTCAGGTTGTGCACGGCCCCATACTGCACCACCCCGTCCGGGTCTATGATAAACAGCCCGCGCAGGGCGACGCCTTCGTCGGGTACCAGTACGTCCCAGTCGCGCGCCAGCCGCAGCGTCCGGTCTGCGAGGAGGGGAAAGCGGATGTCCGCGATGCCGTTATCCGCGCGCGGCGTCCACATCCAAGCCCGGTGGCTGTGGACGGAGTCGGTGCTTGCGCCCAGCAGATCGGCTTCCTGCGCGTCAAACTCGTCCCATCTGTCGGACAGCGCGGTGAGTTCGGTGGGGCAGACAAAGGTAAAGTCGCCCGGATACCAGGCCAGCACGAGCCAGCGTCCGGCGTAGTCTGAGAGGGAGACAGTGCGCACCGGCGAGGACGCCGCTTCGCCGGGAAAGGCGGCAGGGGCGGTGAAGCCAGGGGCAGGCCGTCCGATAAGACTGCTCATGGGGCGGCTCCCGCAGGCAAGGCATCCTCGGCAGCCCCCAGCATACGCCTGAGCGAGTTCTCCGCCATCTTCAATCCTAGCACTCCTGCCGCGCGGGAGCGCAGCTTGCCCTGTGCGTCAAACAGAAAGTAGCAGGGCCAGACGCCGCCGGTTTGGAAGCGGTCGCCGAGGGTGTGGGCGTTGTCGATAGCGCAGGGGCCGGTGAGGTTCATTTCTGTCATAGCCTCCTGCACTTTGGCGGTGTCCATGTCGGCTTCCATGCGGGGCATGTGGATGGAGACGAGGCGCAGGCCGTGGGCGGCGTAGGCTTGCTCTAGCCGCTGCAAGCGGGGCATGTTGATCTTACAGATGGGACAGGAGATAGCCCAGAACTGCACAAGTAGAGGGTAGCCTATTGACGAGGCATTCTCTATCGTGCCGTTAAGCCAGTCGGTTGCCGCATTTAGTTGAGGCAGACTTGTTCCTATCGGTATCGGCATTTGCTTGCAGCTTATGGCTAGTTACTAAGCACCACGTTTTTTAAGGATACGCTCAGCTTCCGGTCTTACGTACTGACTACGGTCGTTTGCCATTCTTTTGGCAATAGGCACAATGTCCGGTGGATTTAACTTATCTAGAGTAGTCAAGGCCCACAAACGGGTTGCGCTGTCGGTTGATTTAAGTCCTTGACGGGCAATGGCAATAGCCGACGGCCTTTGTTCGGGGCTTGCAAACGTCAAAGCAGCGAGTACTTTAAGCCTGACTATATTGTTTACGTCATTGACATGGTTGCTGAGGAATGACAGTTGTTCTGTTGTCAGATGTTTGCTTTTACTTGATGCAATCAAAATGGCAGAAATAGTTTTAGAGGTGTCTGAGTCAGCCTCTACAGTTTTGTTAGATTGCGCTGACGGGGGTTGTGCCGCATTTTGCTGATGCTGTGCTTGAGTACAACCTGCTGTTACAAACAATAGTACGCCAAGAGCACAGATGCATCTGATTGGTTTTAACACACCTTTACCTCATAATCTACCAAACAAAAAAGTCGTTAGCGTTGTTGCGCATCAACAGACATTTGCTATTTTAAGCAAAACAAGGACTCAGCCATTGCGTTGCAATCAATATAAAGCAGTACATACGCAACGACGCTAACCGTTACCTTGGCTACTACCCATAACACTGGCAAGGTGATGGAGGTTTGCAGCTCACTGTGCAGCCGTCAACGCAGGCCGCTGCTTTCAGAGGATCAGGATTTTTCGCGCACGCCGCCTGGCAGCCGCACCAGCAACTTCCACAATCCGGTCCACTCGCACTGGTATTCGCCATCGCCACGCCTGCGCTCTGAAACTCCTTGGCAATGTGCCCCGCAACTTTGTTATCACCGTCCATCTGGGCCATCTTCGTCCCGACCATACGCGCCAGGTCATCCACGCCCAGCAGCATGAATGCCGACAGGCCCGCACCAAACCCTAGCTTACGCAGGGCCGCGCGCCGGGTCAGGCGCTCCTGCTCCACTTGCTCTACCGACTTCTGATTGATTGTTTTCTTGCTCTCCGACATGGTGTGTCCTCCAATAGTGACGAGAATGAGAGAATGGGGAATTAGGGTGTGGCAGTCATTGCCGGGGCATCGTCCGAAGCGGCTTGCGCGCCATTGGAGGAAGCTTGCGCCGAAGCCTGCTCCTTTTGCAGTTCCAGCACGCGCGCCACGACCAGGTTCACCAGCCCCGCAATGCGGTCTCGCTCCTCAATGCGGTCAATGACGGCCTGCGCCACCAGGTCTACAAACTCCTCGCGGTCTTCAATACGCATGGACGCTCCTTCGGCACGGGATGGGTGTGGCCTGTTTGCGTCCTGCCGGGCCGTCTTTCTTAGGGAAGAAAGAGGGCCGAAGAGGGGAAGAAAGAGGGCCGAAGACAGTTTATCACAGCGTTGGAGAGATGTCAAGCATTTAACACAAACTTAACATTGGGCTTGCAACGCGGCGTTTACCGCCAGGCATTGAGGCCGACAAACTCCCTCGGCAAGGCCCAGCCGCTCGTTTCAAGCTTTCCGATGGCGTCGGCGATCTGACGGTACGACATGTTCTTGGCAGGGTCGGCGTCTTGATGCTCTACCAAAATGCCGGCGTGCTGCGGGTCAGCCTGGTGCAGAACAAGAAAGTCTCTGCCGTTGCGGGTCAGAAGAACGCGGCCTGTTTGTTTGGCGTAAAGGAGCACGGCAGGGTCGGCCTACCCTGCCATTCCAGCTTCGGCCACGGTTTCAGCGTCGTGTCCGGCCTCGCGCAGCAGACGGCACCAGGGCATGGGCCTGCGTGTCCTCATCCAGCAGCAGGCGCATCGGGGGAGCCTTCCCGCGCCAGCCCCGTGCCTTGCGACAGCAGCAGCTTTTCTTCGTCCGCCTCCATCTGCAAGAGGCCCGCATGGCGCTGGCAGTAGTCCGCCGCCTCGGCAACCGCTTCTACGGGCAGCTCCCAGTTTGCAGCCGCTTCCGCCTCAGTCATTTGGTTAGCCTGCATGTCAAGCCACACCTGGGCCGCCGTCAGCCTGCGGCCTTTGATAAACAACTGCCGCTTCCAAGCATGGGGCCGTTCCACCAGATAGGTCCAGCGCGGCGAACCGGCGGCTTCCAGTTCCGGCAGGAGCATCTCGGTCGTGTTCCCCTGAGCATCTTTCAGCCCAAGCCGCCGTCCGCTTCGCACCTCGCGCCGCAGCAGCAGTGTCAGGCGGACGGCTTTTAGGATGGCATCCTTGACGCTGGGAGCCGCCAATTCGCTTTGCAAAGCCAGCAGCTCGGCCTCTTGCTCCGGCGTGACATTGAAGTTTTGGCGTTTGGTGTCGGGAATGGCAGGCATGGCAGCGTACTTGAGTGAGTATCAAAAGAGTATAGCATACTCCGACAAGCAGGAAGGCAGCGTGCAGGAGGCGAAGCGGCAGCGCGGAGCTTGCGCTTTGTCAAGGCGTTTCCCACTCGCTGCATAGGCATACCAACGACGGAACAAATTCGTCCGTCGTTGGCACACGCTTAAGATGCCCATGCCATGCCGGAAAGACGGTGTTAAAACAAACTCAATTGCAGCGGGTGCGTGTGGGGCGACCAGACTGCCGAAGGCTTGTCGCGGCGGGCGACGTCAAAGACGACCGGGCAGTTGGTTTCCACGGCCACGGTCGCCTGCGCGTAGCCCAGCGCGAGCTTGGGGGTGTTGTTTTCTTTGCTCAGATGCGCGAGCCAGACGGTGTGCGGGCCATGATTGAGCGCGTGCTCGCACAACAAGGCGACAGCGGCTTCGTTGGACAGGTGGCCTCGGTCGCCTAGGATGCGGGCCTTCATGGAAACAGGGTAGTCGCCTGCCCTTAAGCGATGCACATCGTGGTTTGCTTCCAGCACTAAAAGGTGCGCGCCTCGGATCGCATGACGCATGGTGTCCGTGACATGGCCCGCATCGGTGATGTGGCTGATCTTCTGGCCTGTCGGCGCGTGACCAATGTTGATGCCCACGGGGTCGGCGGCATCGTGGGGAATGGGAAAAGTTTCAATGGCAAGGTCGCCCGCCGTCCACCGGTCGCCGACCGGCAGGACAACATGGGGCGACTCGGTGCGTCGGGCGTAAATAGCGCGCAGCGTACGCTCATTGGCGACCAGGGGAACACCGTGCCGCTTGGACAAAGCATGGGCGCTTTGGATATGGTCCGCGTGCTCGTGGGTGATGACAACGGCGCTCAGATCGGCGGGAACCAGGCCGTGCGCGAGCAGGGCGGCGCTGATCTTGCGCATGGGCAAGCCTGCATCCAGCAGAATGGCGACAGCGCCCGCACGCACCAAGGTGGCATTGCCGGACGAGCCGCTGGCGAGGGCGTGAACACGAAGCGGAGGAAAACTCATGCGCGTATTGTACCCAATGCCGGGAACAGACGGCGGCCCACCGCCCGCACGGGAATAGACCCAGCGGCGCACGGGAATAGACCCAGCGGCGCACAAGAAAAGCTTTGACGGCACACAAGAAAAGACCCGACGGGAGGCGGCAAAGCAACGTCGGGTCTTACTATTCTATATTGGGAGCGCCCAAAAACAGCGAAAAAGATTTGTCCAGGGCGCTGAAGATACTCTATTCAGTTGTCTACTCCTATTATCGGCATCCTGGTGATTTCACTCCCTGCAAATGATACGGGGATTTGGGGAGGGAATTAATGGGCAGGCGGGAACGGCCTCCAAAAGGCCCCACTCGCAACAGAAGTTTCGCGCCCATGTTCTACCTGTTTGCCGCCCGCCGCGAGTACCAAACCGTCGGGAAAACACACAAGCGCGAGGTCGTGCGCGCCGAAGGGCAGGGCGGGGGCGAATGCGAATGAGCGTGTCTGCGGGTCAAACACTTCCACGCTGGGCAGGGTGGCATGCGCATCCGGCCCCCACCCGCCCGCCAGCAAAATGCGGCCATCCGGCAGCGCAATGTCGGCATGGGCCATGCGCGCCGCTCCTAATTTGTTGGGAAGCAGTGAAAAGGTTTCCGTGTCGGGATGGAACAGCTCCAGGGTACGCGGGCCTTCGGCCCCGTTTTGACCGCCCGCAACAAGCACCGTGCCGTCGGGCAGCAGCGACGCGGTGGGCCGGTCGCGCGGGACGCTCATCCGCCCCGCCGCGCGGTGAAACTTTTGGGTGCGCGGGTCATAAACTTCGGCAGTCGCCAGCACGGTCGTGGGCAGCCCGACGCGCCAGTGCGTTCCCCCTACAATCAAAACGCGTCCATCGGCCAGGCGGCACGCCGCGTGTCCGAAGCGATCCTCGGCCATCGGTGACGCGCAGGGCGCGAACGTTCGGGTGCGCGGGTCAAACACCTCCCCGGACGCCTGCGTCTCATGGGCGTGGGTATTGAAGCCGCCCGCCACCAAAATGCTGCCGCCCGTGAGCGTCGTTGCCGTAAACAATTCGCGCGCCGTGGACAGGAAAGACGGCAGAACAGAAAACGTGTCATCGTTGGGATGGTACACTTCCGCCGTGCGCAGGCTGCCCAAGACCGTGTTGTAGCCGCCGATCACAAGCACGCTGCCGTCCGGCAGGGGCGCGGCGACGGCAAAATCGCGCGGGTATGTCAGCCGCGCGCGGGAAGGGACAAAGCGGCGCAACTGCTCGTCAAAGCGGTCGGCACTCGCTACGCATGCGTTTTGATTGTAGGCATAGCCCCCACAAATCAAGGCGGATTTGCTGCCGGGCAGCAGGCAAAACGCCGGTGCCCAGCGTCCATCCCGCATGGCGTTCGGGAGAGTTTGCCAGCCGTCCGCATGGCATGGGCGCAGCAGCGCGAGGGCGAGCAGCAGTGGGAACAGGCGTGTCATGGCGCGTAAGACTCTAAGTATCCGCATTGCGTACAGCGATAGGTAACGACAGGCCGCCATAGGTCTCTATTTACCTTGAAGGTACCTACGTTTCCACCCAAAAAGCGCACCGGCACGGGACTGCCGGGCTGCCAGTGGGGAACAAAATAACCCTCACCTTGGTCGGGCAGATAGCCTTCTTCCATCGCATTGGCGCATTTGGGACAAGCGAGAGTAGTTTCCATAAGCGCTGCCTCCGTTACACGCGCGCTTCGTCAAACAGCAGATTGATAGACGCGGCGGCTTTCACGTCGGCACGGGTGATGCCGCCCGCGTCATGTGTCCAGTAAACCAACTGCACTGTTGTATAATGAATGTGGATGTCGGGGTGATGCTGCGCGGCTTCGGCAGTGTCCGCCACTTGATTGACAAACTGCATGGCGGCGCGAAAGCTGGGAAACCCAAACTCACGCGTGATGCTCTGACCATGCCGCGCCCAGTGCGGCAGGTCGGCCAGGGCCAAAACAATAGCATCGTCGGCAAGTCGCGCGCGTGGCATACGTGTGTCTCCGGGGGTTTCGTGTTTGTGCCAGTGTACCCGCACAACACACGGCAGGAGTTATCTCCCACCAGCGCGAACTGGAAACACACGATGCGAATAGTCCTTCAGCGCGTGCGGCGGGCCAGTGTCACCCTGCAAGAAACGGGTGAAACGCGAGCCATGGGGCCGGGCCTGCTTGTCTTCATTGGGATCGGACACACGGACACACCCGCCGATGCCGAAAGCCTTGCCCGCAAACTCGCCGACCTGCGCGTGTTTGAAGACAAACACGGCAAGATCAATCTCAGCCTGCGCGAAACAAGCGGCACGATGCTGATCGTGTCTCAATTCACCCTCTTAGGCGATGCCCGCAAAGGCCGCCGACCGTCGTTTGTGGCGGCCGCCCCGCCGGACATTGCGATCCCGTTGTACGAACACTTTGTTCATGCCGTGCGCGCCCAGGGCATCCCCGCTCAAACCGGCGAATTCGGCGCGGACATGTGCGTGATGCTGGAAAATGACGGCCCCTTCACCCTGGTGATTGACAGCCCTTAGACGGCGACTTTCAGCGCGGCTGCGGCCCGCGCGGCAGACCGATCAAAACCAAACGGTCGCCTTGGACACGCACATCCTGCAAGACGAGGGGCAGGCGGCCCCGCATTTTCCCCGCCATCTGCCCGGCGATTTTGTTGGCCTGGGCGGTCACCAGAGCGGGCGGCAGCGGCAGACGCCCTACCTGCGCGCCAGTTGCCGTCACCCGAAGACCCGCCTTGGGATCGGCGCGCACGATTGTTTCAATCTGGATATTATACGGGTGCCCCCCGCGCAGCATGGTCGCGCGTACCGTGATGCCGCGCGGCGCTTTCAGCAGCATCTGCACGGCGCGCACATGATGGCTTGTCAGCATTGCCTTGACCGGAGGGCTGGTGGCAAAGTACGCATTGAGGTCGGCCTGCGAAAGCTGCAAACGGACAAGATCGGGGCCATGCGGCTGATGCACATGCTGCACCACGGCTGGGTCGGCAGCCGAAAGGTTTTGATGCGCGTCAGGCTGCTCAAGCTGGGCGCGCACCGCGCTGACATGCTCCTGGGCGGCCTGCGCCTGCCGGGGCGTGTAAACGGCGACATCCGGCGGCGGAACAGGCTTGCGTGTCAGCACCAATGCCCCGCCTGCCAGCACAAGCAGGGCAAACACAAACAGCCCGATATGTCGCCGGCGACGACGCGCGGGGCGGGCGGGGACAAGATCAGCGCGTGGCTTGGAAGAGGGAATGGGCATTAAGAATGGCCTAAGAGTAGGTGGGGAAGCATTTATGCCTTAATGTTGGCAATTAATGAGCGACACGCTCTGCCGAAAATTGGGTGCAGCAGCTACGGCATGAACTTGTCATAGTCGGCATGCGGGCCGATCCAGAACCAGTAAAGGCCATCTTCACGCATTTTACCCAAGGCACGGTAATGACTGCCTACACGGATGGACCACAGGCTGTCAATGCTCTTGAAGCGTAAGGACAGGTGGTTGGGGTTCATTTTTAACAGCGCGTAATTCTTGTCCGCAAGGGTGCGCACTTCCTGGGGCAACGCATTGTAAAGCCGCCAAAAGTCAGGGGTTGCAGAATGCTTCATGCGAAGGGCTTGGGATGGGATGCTTTATAACGGTCTGCACTGCCCCGCCTCGGCCTGCTCGTCCACTCGCTGCAAGATGGCATCGAAGCGGCCAGTCTGGACATCGTGTGCGATTTGACGATCCCAGGCATCGGCTTGCAGTTCCTCAAACCACTGGGCGAGGTCGGCGAGTTCTTGCGGCGGCAACTGCGAGATTTCGGATTTAATCTCTGTAATGCTCATGTGTTTATTGTACCCAAACACTCTTCAGGTCTGCTCGGCAGCAAAATTAGAAGCGGCAGGCATCGGGAGGAACGGCAGTTCCACTCTTGTTGAGACGTTGGATAACGCGGTCACTGTTCCGGTCGGCATGCAGAAACATAGCGATAGCGACCCGATGGGCATCAGGACGTGGAAGGCAGTTAAGCAGCATGACTTCGCTTGCAAGCCTGTTGATATAAACGTCTAATGCAGCAAGCATGGCAATCGCGAGAACAATGGCAGCAAGTGTCCAGCGCTTCATCCGTATCTTGTTTATTGCTGTTGTTGGTTTATCTCAGTTGCGCCCACTCCTGAGCCTGCCTTTAGCCGCCGGTAAAAGATAAAGTCCGTGTCCAATATCTCACCACCTGCCGCATGCACGATTTGGCTGATTTGGCCGCGATGGTACGCACCATGCGCGAAGACATGCAGCGCGACATCCCCAATGGACGACGCAAATGCTTCGCCTTTGGAGTTATGGTAGGTGATCACTTCGTTCGTGCTGCGCTCGCGGAGAATGATGCGCCACTGCACCGCGCCGGACGAGACTGCTCCCGCGCAATCGTTCAGCGTCCATGTGGGCCACACTTTACATGGCGGCGCAGCACCCGTCACCCGCGCAGCCCAAATCTGTTCGGTGGCGAGAAGGTGCGTAAGTATCGGCAGGCCGCCCGCGCTTGCCGTGCACAGCAGCATCCTCAGCGCACGGCGGTTGGCCCATTTCATGTATGAGGGCAGGGCAGCAAAGTCCATGTGCGTGTTTTGCGCGCCCTAGTGCGCTTCGGAGAACACGTGGCGCAACTGGGTTTCTTCGTCGGCATGCACCATGGCAATGACCGTGTCGCCGACGGAAAGCTTCGTGTCGGGCTGAGGCAATTGGGCCTGGTCGTCACGGACAATAGAGATAATCAGGGCGTTGCCCACCGCACTGGAAAACTCGCGCAGGGAACGGTTCAAAACCGGCGAACGCTCCGACACGGCGATTGCCACCACTTCAATGTTGCCGTTTTTGAGCGCGCCCAGGGGGATCACTTCGCCGGGTTCAATCTGCTGGTCCAGCAAGTTGAAGATAATCTGGGTGCTGGACACGGTCGTGTCGATGCCCAATTTTTGAAAGAGGGGCTGATTGGCCGGGTTGTTGACACGGGCGACCGTGCGGGGAGCGTCAAATCGCTTTTTCGCCATCTGGCAGATCACCAGGTTGTCTTCGTCGTCACCCGTCACGGCCACAATCACGTCGGCCCGGCCAAAGCCGACCTCGGTCATGGTGCGAACTTCGCAGCCGTCGCCCTGCACGACAATCTCGCCCAGTTCTTCCGCCAGCATCGCATGGCGACGCCGGTCTTTTTCCATCATCAGCACTTCATGGCCTTCCGCCACCAGCTGCTTGCATAAATAGTAGCCGACTTTGCCGGCTCCCACCACAATCACATACATGCGAACACCTGTGTCCGTTTCTTTGGCGTCTTATTTGACTTGTTCCAGATACACTTTGTCCCAGCCCAGCGCGGACTTTCGCAGCGCGTCGCCGTCGGACGTTTCCAGCGCATAAGCGCGCATCATGCCTGCCGCCAGTGTTGTCGTGCACAATGTCTCGATGCCCATCTCGCGGTAGGCCTGCGCGCGGATCGGGTCATACACGCGGGCGATCACGCGCGCGATGCCGAACACTTCGCGGGCGATCTGCGCGGCCATCACATTGGTGTTGTCGCCGGGCGAAACCGCGATAAACACGTCGGCGCTTTCCACTCCCGCCTTGCGCAGAGTGTCCTGATCCAGCCCCGTCCCGACAATCTTTTGTCCGGTGAATTTTGTCCCCAGACGGCGAAACGAGTCGCGGGTCAGGTCCACGACAGACACCGCGTGCCCTTCCTGCGACATCTGCTTGGCGAGCGTGGAGCCGACCCGCCCGCATCCTAAAATGACAACCTTGAGCGAGGCGGCTGCTGTTTCGGGCATAACCCAGTGTTCCTTCCGTTGGCGCATCGGCCCTTGGTCTTGGTTTAGCATACACCGGCAGGCAAGAAGATGTCAACCCCCGGCCCGGCGGCTCGCTTCGGCGCTGCTTTCGCGTTTCCCGCTCGTTTTCAGCCCAGACCCCAGGCTGACCGACGACGGAACAATTTCGTCCGTCGTCGGTCTGCCGGGGAAACAAGCGGGAAACGCCGGGGGTATACTAACACATGACCGATCTCACAGAGAACCCAAGCTATGCCCCCTGGAATTGACCTGCTGCCTGCCGTGCTTCCCGCCCCCGCGCCGACGGCTGATCCGCAGGCGGGCGACCCTGAAACAGTCTCCCCTTACGTGGTGATTGTCTATGATGACGACTGGCACACCTTTGAACAAGTAGAAACGCAGCTGCAAAAGGCGACCGCCTGCACATTGGAAAAAGCCGAAGCGTTTGCCATGGAAATTCACACATCGGGCCGGGCGATTGTGTTCCATGGGTCGGCGGAAAAATGCGAGCGTGTCGCGTCTATCCTGCGCGAAATCCGCCTGCAAGTGGAAACGGATCGCGCGTGACTGCTTTGCCTCCTGCCCCCGATGCGAACGGCGATCTGCCGCGTGTTCACACTTCCATTCCCGGCCCGCGCTCGCGCGCTCTTGCCCAAACTCTGGCCCGTTGCGAAAGCCCCAACGTGACCTATCTCGCCCCGGACTTTCCTGTTTTTTGGGACAGCGCGGCGGGAAGTTTAGTGACTGATGTCGACGGCAACACGTTTCTGGATGTCACAAGCGCGTTTGGGGTGGCAAGCGTGGGCCACTCGCACCCCCAAGTCGTTCGGGCGGTGCAGCATCAGGCCGAAAAGCTGCTGCACGGCATGGGCGATGTCCACCCGTCTGAAGTCAAAGTCCAGTTGTGCGCGCGTTTGTCCGAGCTGGCCCCCCTCCCCGATGCCCAGGTGATTTTGGGGCAGAACGGCTCGGATGCCGTTGAAGCCGCCCTGAAGACCGCCCTGCTCGCGACAGGCAGACGCGGCGTTTTGGCGTTTGACGGCGGCTACCACGGCCTATCTTACGGGGCATTGGACGCTACGGCGCGGCCCGATTTCCGCGCGCCGTTCCGCGCCCAATTGGGGCGGTTTACGTCGCATGTCCCATTCGGCTGCGCCCTGGAAGACATGGATGCCCTGCTCGCCGGGGGCGAAATCGGGGCGGTTCTGGCCGAACCCATCCAGGGACGCGGCGGCATTGTCGTGCCCCCTCAAGGCTGGCTGCGCGCCCTGCGGGATTTATGCACCCGGCACGATGCGCTGCTTGTCTTGGACGAAATCTTCACGGGCTGGGGACGCACCGGCGATCGGTTCGCGTGCGAAGGTGAGCAAGTGGTTCCCGACATTCTGTGCGTGGGCAAAGCCATGGGCGGCGGCCTGCCCCTTTCCGCCTGCCTTGCATCGCGCGCTTTGATGGCCTGCTGGCCGAAATCAGAGGGCGAAGCGCTGCACACCAGCACGTTTCTGGGCAACCCTGTCGCCTGCGCCGCCGCCCTCGCCGCCCTGCAAGTTTTGGAACACGAAGGTCTGCCTCAGCGCGCCCGCACCATGGGGCGCGTGTTTCTGGACAGCTTGCACGGCTTGTGCCGCGACTTTCCCGCCCATTTGGAAACGGCGCGCGGGCGGGGCCTGATGCTTGGCCTTGTGTTTCGCAGCAAGAACACTGCTCTCAGCCTGGTTCCCACCGCGCTGCGCCGGGGCCTGATCCTGCTGCCCGCCGGTGACGGCAGCGTTTTGGAGTTTGTGCCTCCCCTCACCATTTCCCGCGCGCAAGTGGATTGGTGCATGCAAACTCTCCGCGACTTGCTGGATAATTTGGGCTGACTTTTCCTATTCTTCACAAAGCCCTGCAAAAATCGTCGGAAGCCTCCCTGCCCCAAACTTGGGGCGGGGGGGCTTTTTACACAGTCTTCCCCGCCCGTAATTTTGCTGAGACACCCTGCAAAAACTACCGGACACACCCCACAAAATTACCTGATACGCCTAGTCTCACGGCCTGAACGAAATACGGGAATGTGCCGTTTCGCCCGCGTTTTCCTCGAAAAAACCCCAACCCGCGCCGACAATCAAGAGTGTAGGAAGATAGTAGTCTCCTCACCTGCACATATTGAAAGGCCGCGCACGGATGTTTAAATCAATACTATTAGCCGGTGTCCTGTTGGTCACCTCAAATTTTATGCCGTCGTCTTCAGTCACCTCGCCCACCGTTGTGGCTGCCAATATCACGCCGATTGTGGCTGTTCCGCAAACAGTCATGGCCCATGTCAAACCGTCTGCGGGGCAGGCCGGCACGTTTCGTGTCAGTTTCAATCCCGAAGCCGGCGACACGCTCCAGCCCGAAGAAGCCGAGTTTATCGCCCGCATCAACCAGGAGCGGACTTCGCGCGGCTTGAACGCTCTGAGCTTAGACCCGACTTTGGTCACGACCGCGCGGGGCCATTCGCACGAGATGTGCGCGCGTGATTATTTCGACCACCACTCGCCCACGCCCGGCATCTGCACCCCGATGGATCGTTATCTGTCCACCCTGCATTCCGACGGATACAAGACCCCCAACTATTTGCTGGTCGGCGAAAACATCTATTATTGCAGCGAAAGCACGGACACCTACAATGTCGCCTATGGCCACCAGGCCCTGATGAACAGCCCCGGCCACCGCGCCAACATTCTGGAGCCGCGCTTTGCCAAAGTCGGCGTGGGCGTGTTCCGCAACGAGCAGGGCGAGTTTTGGGTGACGGAAATGTTTTTGAAAAACTAGCAAACCTGGTTCCGTGCGCGCCTTTAGCCCCTGTCCACCCGGACAGGGGCTTTTTTTGGCGGGTATACTTGCCGCATGCTTTTGGCGATTGATGCGGGCAACACCAATGTCAAGTTCGGCTTGTTTGATGGAGAAAGTTTGCGGGCGCAATGGCGCATGCGCCCGGAACCGGGACGCACAGCGGATGAATACGCCGCGCTGCTGTTTGCCCTCTTCGCACAGGCGGGGCTGACATTTGGGGCCATTACCGCTGTTGCCATCGCCAGTGTCGTCCCGCAAGTCACGCCCGCCCTGCTGCGATTGGCGCGAGAGCACCTGGGCCAGGAGCCGCTGCATATCACGCCGCGCACCGACTTAGGGCTGGAAATCGCCTACCAGCCGCCCGGCGATGTCGGCACCGACCGCTTGATGGATGCGGTCGCCGCAGTCGCGCGGGTCGGCGCACCCTGCATTGTCATCGACTTTGGCACGGCGACAACCTTTAATGCTGTCGGCGGGCCGCGCACACCGGGCGGCCTGCCCGTGTATTTGGGCGGGGCGATCTGCCTGGGCATCGGCGTTTCCCTGGATGCGCTGTTTTCCCGCGCCGCCAAGATCCCTGCGATTGAGTTGGCCCGCCCGCCGCGCGCTATCGGCGACAACACAGTTCACGCCCTGCAATCGGGCATCGTGTTCGGGTATCTGAGCCAGGTGCAGGGCCTGGTGCAACGCTTTCAGGACGAAATGGATGCGCCCCTCTGCCCGGTCGTCGCCACGGGCGGCCATGCCGCTGATTTGATTGCCGCCGAAACGTCGTTTCCCATGCTTGTTGACCCTTTGCTGACCTTGACCGGCCTGCGCCTGACCCATGCCCGCGCGCAGGCCCGCTTGTGAAGCCTCTCCTTTTGCTGCTGCTGGCCGTGTTTCTGGTCAGTACGGCGGCATTGTTCGCCCACCGTGCCCTGGCCGAAGCCGCGCCGCTCGCCATTGCCGCCTGGCGATTAGGACTAGCCGCCGTGTTCTTCGCGGGCTGGGGGGCTGTCAAAGCCGCGCCCGCGCGGAACAAGGCGCAGGACAGCTTGGAAACTGCGTCTGTTGTCCCTGTTGCTCATATTGTCTGGGTGCGCCTTGTGGTTGCGGGTTTGTGCCTGGCGGGGCACTTCCTGGTTTGGTTTGCCGCCCTGGCCGAAATTCCTGTCGCGCGCGCCACCCTGCTTGTCTGCACCACGCCGCTTTGGACAACAGTGGGCGGCGTTCTGCTGCGGCGTCACCGGTTCACAGGAACGTATGGCGGGGCGGGCGTCCTGGCCGCCGTGGGCATTGGGCTGGTGACGCGCGCCCCCGTCCACTCGGCGCATTTGTCCACTTTACGCGGTGACGGTTTGGCGACTTTGGGGGGCGTGCTGTTTGCCGTGTATCTGCTCAGCGTGGAAGGCCTGCACAAGACCCTCTCGTCGCGGCGTCAGGTGACAGTCGCGTATTGCGTGGCGGCCCTGGTGTTGTGGGGCGGGCTGGCGGCGCGGGGCGGCATGACTGTGCGCTACTCGGCCCCGGTCTGGGGGGCGCTGCTGGGGATGACATTAGGGCCGCAGATAGTGGGCCATACCCTGCTGAACAGTTTGCTGCGTCATTTTCCCTCATCCACAATTGCATTTTCGCTGCTCTTGGAACCGGTCATCGCGGCAGCGTTAGCGTGGGCACTCTTAGGCCAAACCATCACGGGCGGGCAGGCCGTGGGCGGCGTTCTGGTGATGGCCGCGCTGGCCCTGGTGATTGCAGGCCAGACATCAGGGGAGCGGGTTTATGACGAGGCTGTGGGCTAAAGCATAGTCACTCGTGACAGGCCGTTTTTGCTCCACACTCCCCGCTGTGGTATAATCACCCTCGCTATGACTGCTTTGTCCCCATCCCCTTTATTACCCGTGCGCATCGGCAGTGTTGCGCTGCCCAATCCTCTGGTTCTGGCCCCCATGGCGGGCGTGACTTCGCATGCGTTCCGGCTGCTGTGCCGCGAGCAGGGCGCGGGGCTGGTCGTCACCGAGCTGTTGTCGTCCCATGCCATTCACTACAAAAACGCCAAGACGTTCGGCATGTTCGATTGGACAGACACGGAGCGTCCTGTGTCTGTGCAGCTGTTTGGGGGCGACCCGGCGCTGATGGCCGAAGCCGCGCAGGTGGTGGAAGCGGCGGGGGCCGACATTATCGACCTCAACATGGGATGCTGGGTGCCCAAAGTCGCCAAGACAGGCGCGGGGGCCAGCCTGCTCAAGGACGTGTGCCTTGCCCAGAGTGTCGTCCGCGCCATGGTCGATGCCGTGTCGGTGCCCGTGACCGTCAAGATACGCGCGGGCTGGGATCGCACGCAGACCACGGGCATTGAGTTCGCCCAGCGCGCGCAGGATGCCGGGGCGCAGGCCATTGCCGTCCATGCCCGCTACGCCAGCCAGGGCTTCACGGGCCATGCCGACTGGTCGATTATTCGGCGGGTCAAAGATGCCGTCACCATCCCGGTCTTTGGCAACGGCGACATCGAAACCGTCCACGATGCCCGGCGCATGCGCGAAGAAACCGATTGTGATGGCCTGATGATCGGGCGCGCGGCGATGGGCAACCCGTGGATCTTCGGCGACATTCTGCATTATCTGGAAACCGGGCGCGAGCGGCCCGCCCCTACTCTGGATCAGCGCATGGAAGCTTCTTTGCTGCACCTCAAGCGCATGGCCGAAACCCCGCATGTCGGCGAAACGCGGGCTGTCAAGGAGATGCGCGGCCAGTTGACCCACTACTTCAAAGGATTTCCCGGCGTGTCCAGCCTGCGCGGCAAATTAGTTGCTGCCGACACAATCGCCCACATTGAGGATATCCTGCATGATGCCCGGCGTTATCACCCCGACCACTCATAATCTTAGCAACAGTGTGCGCCGAAATGCGCTTTTGGCCGCCCTGGCCTATCTCGCGTTTGGCCTGCTGCTGCCTCATGTGCCTGTTCCGCCCATGCACACGCTTCCCCCCGGCGCGCGGATCGCCCTTTTGGTCGTCCCCACTGCCGTGTTTATGCTGCTGCAAGTGTGGCTGGCTTATGCCCTAGTGCGCTTGACCCCGCGCCCCGGCTGGGCGGCGGGCCTGACGCTTTTGTCTGTTGCCCTGTGGGCCTTGGCGCTGCTGTTTGTTCACCCGTTGCGTCATCAGACATACGCGGTCAATGTTGTTTTGCTGGAACTGCGCTCTACCTTGCCGGGCTTTTTCGTGACATTGACAGGCACCTTCGGCGGCGTTCTCTTGTCGCGCATCGTGCGGGAGCGCAACGTCTTGCTCCCCGTGGCCCTGGTCGCCATGCCCATCGACTACATCGGGGCGATGACCCCGATTGGGTTTACGCAAAACGCTGTGACGCAGCATCCAAACATCGTCCACTTCGTTTCCGTGCCCGTGCCGACCCTGGGCAGCATCCACCCGATCGGCTTTATCGGGCCGGGCGATGCCCTGTTTATCGCGTTTTACTTTGCCGCCATTCTGCGCCTGGAGATGAACAGCCGGGGCACATTCTGGCTGATGTATGCCCTGCTGACCCTGACCCTGCTGTATGTGCTGCTGCCCACGAGCCTGCCTGTCGCCGCCCTGGTTCCCATGGGCGTCGCCGTTGTTGTCGCCAATGTACGCTTTTTTACCCTCAAGCGCGACGAAGTGTTTGCCATGATTTACGCCGCCGTCCTTGTGATTGCCCTTGTTGTCGGCTTTTACGTGTACAGCCACCACCATTTTTATCATTCCCGCGCCCACTAGGATTTTTCCATGCCTGATGCTTCCTCCTCCACCCTGCCGCGCCGCGTCCTATTGCTGGAAACCGACGAGCGGGCCGGGCTTGTCGCCGCCCTTGCCGCCGCCTGCGCCGCCCAGTCCGTTTCGCTGGAGATGGTGACCGGGCCGGGCCATGTGCTCTTATCGTTTGCCGCCGACGACAAGGTTGCCGACCGCCTGCTGCCGTCGCTCAGGGCCATTGGCGGCGTTTTAGACCTTCATCCCTACACCGTCGCCGTGGGGTCGTAAGCGCGGGAGGAACCAATCGCGCCCCAGTAGGGAAAGGCCCTCACCCGGGATAGGAATGTCACCCTTTCCCGCCCCCCTGCCCCCAATTCTGGGGGGTTGACAATTATCCTTTCTCGCTCGCCGGAGTTGGGGCGGGGTGCTTCTTCTATTATTCCCTCAGAATTGGGGGCTCAGGGGCATTCTTCCGGCGCTGCACCAGCCTTGCTTTTGCGTTCCCATGGCAGAGCAACGACGGAACAAATCGTTCCGTCGTTGGTACAAGTTCACAACAAGGCTAAAACACGTCCGGCAGGGCCTGGCAACAAAGCCAATCAGGAGGATGGAGGGAAAAACAGCCCCGAAGCGGGGCCGGAAATACGGGCAAAAATCAGGCAGGACTCGTAAATGACAAGCAGCAGATACACCAGGCACCCGGCTGTGACAATCAGGCGCGCCGTGGGGACGCTTTTCAGGGAGATGCCCTCGCAGCAGGCCACCAGCACGACCATCAGCACGAACTTGTAAACGACAAAGCCCTGGCCGTGAAAGCGCGCTAAAATCCATGCGGCCATGCCGTTGGCTTCCAGGCCGTGGTGACGCAGAATATAGCCCGTCAAAAACAAGTCAAACAAGTTCAGCAAAAGAAACGCAAGATATTCCTGCGCCAAAACGACATCTCGCTTCCAAAACACGTGTTTGCCCTTTGCCCCCTGGGGAAATCAGCCGACGGCAAGCATTTCGCGCGCGTGCTGCACGACCGCTTCCGTACGCCGTGCCCCGCCCAGCATACGGGCGATTTCTTCCACGCGCCCGTCGGCATCCAGGGCGCTGACCGAAACTGTGGTACGCCCGTCCGCGACATGCTTTTCAATCAGAAAATGCGTGTCTGCGCGCGAGGCGATCTGCGCCAGATGCGTGATGCACAAAATCTGCGCGATGCCCGACAGCGCATCCAGTTTGTCGGCGATGGTCTGGGCCGTGCGCCCGCCGACGCCTGCGTCTATTTCATCAAAGATCATGGTGGGAACAGCGCCCATTTTGGCGAGGATGCTTTTCATGCCCAGCATGATGCGCGACATTTCGCCGCCCGAAGCGATTTTGGCGAGAGGGCGCAGCGGCTCGCCGGGGTTCGGGGACAGCAGAAACTCCACCCGATCCGCGCCTTTGCTTCCCACAATCTGCGGCTCAAGAAACACTTCAAATTTGGTCTGTGTCATGCCCAGATCGGCCAGTTCGCGCTTGATGCCTTCGGCGAATTCGGCTCCGCCCCGCGTCCGGGCCTGGGTCAATTCGGCCGCAGTCTGGCCGGCTTTCCCGCTGGCTTTGTCGATAGCCGCCGAAAGCTCATCTTCGCGCGCTTCGGCGTTTTGCAGGCGGTCAATCTTCGCGCCCAAGGCGTCGCCGTACGCGATCATGTCTTCGACGGTGTCGCCATATTTGCGCTTGAGCGTGCGCAAAAGGTCGAGGCGCGCCTCGATCTCTTCCAAACGCTCGGGGTTAAACTCCACATCGTCGCGATAATGGCGCAGGGACAGGGCGGCGTCTTCGGCATAAGACGCGGCTTCGCGCAAGGACGCAGCGACAGGCTCCAGCCCGCTGTCCATGGACACGGCGTGCTCGATCTGGGCAAGGGCGGCTTGAAGGGCATCGGTTGCGCCCAGGCCGCGCTCGCCGCCCGACAAGCGCGCATAAGCATCGGTGGCGGCATCAGCCAGCTTTTCGGCATTGGCTAATCGGGCACGCTCGGTCGCCAGTTCGTCTTCTTCGCCGGGCTTGAGGCTGGCTTCGGCGATTTCGTCCCTTTGAAACAAAAACAAATCCAAAGTGCGCGCGCGCTCCCGTGCATCCGTTCGCAGCTGTTCGCGCTCGCGCTTCAAGCTGTTTAACAGCCCCACCTGCTCAGACACCTGGGCGCGCAGGGCAAGGGTGTCTTTGCCGCACCAGGCATCCAGCAGGTCGATGTGACGCTCCCACGCCAGCAAAGATTGGTGTTCATGCTGCCCGTGCACATCCACCAGGCCCTCGGCCAGTGCGCGCAGAACCGAGGCGGGCAGCAAGCGCCCATTGACCCGGCACTGAGATTTCCCCCCGCTTTTGGCGGCAATCTCGCGCGAGATCATCAATAAATCACCGTCATCCTCGCCCGGTTCCAATCCGGCTTCGGCCAGGCGCGCGCGGATTTCGGGCGGGGCCTTCGACAGGTCAAAGACCGCTTCCACGGTGGCGCGCTCTGCGCCGGTGCGCACCAGGTCGCCGCCTGCCCGTTCGCCCAGGGTCAGGCCGAGGGCATCAATAATAATGCTTTTGCCCGCGCCGGTTTCGCCGCTGAGGATATTCAGGCCCGCGCCGAACTGGAGGTCCAGCCGGTCAATCAGCGCAAAGTTGCGGACATGCAGTTCCAATAACATAGTCGTGGTTTGGGAAACTCAAGGGGACACAAGGGACGCGCGCGATGACGTTAATAGACCAGCCCTTCGCCCCAGCGCAGCTTGCTTTGCAGCTTATCGTAAAAGCTGGCCCCGCCGACGGTGAGCAGGCGGGCCACATGGGGAGCGCGGCGGACGCGTATCTGGTCGCCCGGCTGCAATGGAAAGCCCAATTGGCCGTCCACCGTCACGCGCACGACATCCTGCGGGTCGCGCTCCACGACCAGGGTCACTTCGGACTGGGGCGGGATCAAAAGGGCGCGGGCCGTGAGGGTGTGCGGGGCAATCGGCGTCACCAGCAGGGTTTGCAGGCTGGGATGCACCAGTGGCCCCCCGGCGGACAAGGAATACGCCGTCGACCCCGTGGGCGTTGCCAGGATCACTCCGTCGGCGGCGTAGGTGGTGACATATTGGCCGTCCACCAAAAGGCGCAGGTGCAGCACGCGCGATAAAGGCCCATTCGCCACGACAACATCGTTAAGGGCCAGAAAGGTGGCCTGGTCACTATGGGCGCTGGCGTGGATGGCCTCGCCGGACAGCATCATGCGCTCGTCAACAGCGGCCTTGCCGTCCAGCAGGTCATCCAGGGCAAGGGCGAGTTCCTGCGGGGCGACTTCGGTCAAAAAGCCGAAGCGGCCCAGGTGAACCGGCAGCATAGGCGTCCCTTTGGGCGCGCACAGCCGCGAAGTTGCGAGGATTGTGCCGTCGCCGCCCAAGACCAGGACAGCATCGGTGTCGGCCACTTCATCGTCGGTCATGCCGTCATGGGGGCGGCCCATCGCCTGGGCGACATGCTTTTGCAGACGCACCTGCACGCCGCGCCCTTGCAGGTGACGGCAGGCAGTTTGAGCCACTTGCAGGGCGGCGTCTTTGCCCGCATTCGCCATGATGCCGATTGTCTGAGTCATGTGTGCTGCTGCTGCGCGGGGACAGAAACGACGAAGCTCCCATGTTAAAAGCGAGCCAGGTTTTTGCGGGCAACGACGAGCGAAGGATCAAGCCGGACGGCTTTCTTGTAGGCCGCGACTGCTTGTGTCTTTTTACCCTGTTTTTCGTAAATCACGCCCAGATTGTTTTGCGCGACAGCGGATTGCGGGTCGGCGGCGAGGGCGGCTTGGAAGGCGGCCTGCGCGCCCGCCGTGTCCCCGGCCAGTTCATGGGCGGTCCCGCGGGCGTTCTGGACCGATGCGCTGGGCGGCAGCTGCTGCACGGCACGGTCGTACTGCGATGCTGCCTGGGCGTAGCTTTTTTGCGACATCAAAGCGTCCGCCACCAGAAGGCGCGTTTGCGCGTCGTTGGCATTGAGAACCAAAGCGGCCATGCGCTCGCTGAGGGCTTTTTGCGGATTGCCCATTTTGGCGTAAAGATTTGCCAGGGCCAGATGCGGCGCGGGGTTTTGAGGGCTTGCCTGGATCGCCTGCGTCAGCAGGGGAATGCCGTCCGCGCTGCCGTCCTGGGCCAGTAATCGGCCCAATGTGCTTTGGGCAGTGGCGAGCATTTGAGGGTCGGACGGGGCCAGGTCGATCACCTTGCGGTATGCGGCTTCGGCGTCGGCACGGCGTCCGGCATTTGTCAGCAGCGCGGCCTGGTTGAAAACGGGCAGCGCTTCGGTGGGGCGCGCGGCGGAGGCGGCGGCAAATTCCGTGATGGCCTGGTCGGGGCTGGATTTCGCGTACGCCTGGCCGAGCGCCATATGCGCCTCGTATTTGTAATCCGTGTCCAGGGCCAGGGCTTGCTGGAGGGCGGGGACAGCTTTGGCGTTGTTTCCCTGCTGGGCATACAGCAGCCCGGCATTGAGGGCAGCGACAGAGTTTTTGGGATCGAGGGCGGCGGCCTGCGCGAACGCATCGGCGGCCTGGGCGGGATGCCCGCTTTTTTGCAGCACGACCGCGAGGTTCTGGTACGCCCCCGCCGTGGGTCGGACAGACACGACCTGCTGAAACGAGGCCGCCGAAGCATCGTTTTGCCCGGCCTGGCCCTGCGCGAGAGCGAGGCCGTAGCGCGCGTCGGCATCCTGGGGATAAGCCGTCAGTACGGACTGAAACTGCGCGATGGCATTGGCGTTTTGCCCGGTTTGCAGATAAGCGCGTCCCAGGTTTTTGCGCGCGCCCGAATCGCCGGGGGCCAGGCGCACCACGGTCTGCATTTCGGACAGCGCGAGGGCGCTTTTGTTTTCCTTGAGATAGATATAGCCTAAAATGCTGTGCACCGTGGGATCGTTCGGCGCTTTCGGCTCCACGGCAACCAGTGCGGTTTCCGCTTGAGCCAGCCGCCCGGCCCGAAAGTCGGCAATGGCGGCTTGATAATTTTGCTGATACCCGCCGCGCTCATTCTTGCCTGTCGGGGCGGGCCCCTGGATAATCTGATACTCGTTCGGCGCGGCGGCGGGCGGCGTCATCGTGGCGGCGGCATTTGTTTGCGGCGCGGTTGTTTGCGCCTGGGCTGCGGTCATGCCGAGCAGCATCAAGGCGGCGGCTAGGTGCGTGGTAGACTTCAACGTGTGGTTCCCCCCTGCGGACAGTACCCAAGTGATGAATGAATGGTGTTATATTATAGCACATCCTCGAGGACTGCCCCCTCCGCGCGCGCGCGGCGGCGAAAAATGGTGCGACCGGTGTCGGCGAGGCTTCTTTGTTGACAGGGCGGCGCGGCGGCGATGCCGGCCCTTCCCGACGACGGACGGATTTGTTCCGTCGTCGGTGAGGGCTTGGCAGGGGCTGGAAACCAGGGCGAACTGCCGGGGCAATCCTGATGCGCAAGGGGTATGATAACGCTATGTCCACCCAGCCTATCCCGTTTGTCAGCCCCGATGAGTACCTGCAAGCCGAGCGCCTCGCGTCTGTCAAGAGCGAGTATGTGTCCGGCCAAGTGTGGGCGATAAGCGGGGCGAGCCGCATGCACAATGCCATCGCCACAAACCTTATCATTGCACTTGGCACCGCGTTGCGCGGCACCCCCTGCCAGGTGTACGGCAGCGACATGCGCGTCTTCGTACCCGACAACGTCACTTATGCGTATCCCGACGTTTCGGTCGTCTGCGGCGCGCAGGAATACACCGATGCCGTTGTGGACACATTGCTTAATCCCATCGTACTCATAGAAATACTGTCGCCGTCTACGGCGCACTATGACCGCAACGTTAAGTTTATCAAATACCGCCGCCTGCCGTCCCTGCGCGAGTATGTTCTGGTGCATCAGGACAGCGCGTGGGTGGAACGCTTTGAGAAGTTTGACGACATCTGGGTGGCGGGAGAGTGCCGGGGTATGGAAGCCACACTGGAGATTGCCAGCGTCGGCGTCGGCGTGCCGATGGCAGACATCTATGAGCGGGTGGTGTTTGCGCCTGCCGACTAGCCGCTGACGGCGTCGGCTCGCCGCAGGCGTATGGGAGGCCCCCCCGCCTCAAGTTTAGGGAGCCGGAGGGAAAGAGGCCATGCTCCTGCCATGTGCCCCGGATAGGCGTGGGCCTCATCTTAATCTGGCTCCCCAGAATTGGCCCCTGGTATGCTGAAGCATTACTGCGTATCGCAGAGCCTCCGCAGCGGGGAACAGGCAGGGGGGCCGCTCATTTCGTCGTCCTGACGCATAGGAGCAAGCCATGAGAACCGACATCAAATCCCGTGCATTCACGCTGATTGAACTGCTCGCCGTCATCGTACTTGTCGTCGTTGTCGTTGCCTTCTTGTTCCCCATACCCAGCAAACCACGAGAAAAATCGTGGCAGGTAACGTGCTTGTCCAATGAAAAGCAGCTTGGGCTGGGCCTCATGCAGTATCAGCAGGATTACGACCAGCGTTTTCCGCGCGGCGTCCAGCCTGCGAATAACGGCAGCGGGTGGGCGGGCGCAGTGTACCCGTATGTCAAAAACCAGTATGTATTCAAGTGCCCTGATGACACGGCAAGCCAAAGCGTTGCCGGGGGCGTGACACTGTATCCGGTTTCGTATGCGATGAACTCGGAAGCGGTTATTGACCGAAGCGGAAAAAAAACGCCGCCCGGCCTGCTGTATGTGCCCGGCGACACGGTGTTGCCGGGCGAAGTGTCTGGGGCGGGAACCAACAGCACCGACCCGCAGGAAGCCGGCTCGCCGCACAAGTCGCCCATGGACTTTTCGGACAACATCGTTTGGGCCGACGGGGACAACAAAGCGGCTTGCTGCAACCCCCATGTTTACAAGTACGCGATCGGTGCGCCGGCAGACCGCTCCCACGCGGCAAGCTCGTTGGACTTTGCGCGGGGCAGCGTGGAAGTGCCCGGCCCGCGCCATGCGGGAGGCTCAAACCGGCTGATGGCGGACGGCCACGCTCGGTGGCTGCGCGGCGCGTCGGTCGCGGCCCGGTTCCAGCCTTATGGGTGGCAGCCTCACCCACCCAGCCACACGGTGCGGGCGTGGATGGCGGCGCGATAAGCCGCGAAATAACCCGGCCAAAAGTGCGGGGTTGACTTGACAAGCCGCCGCTTGCTTTGTATACTAGGGGCAACACGGTTTTCGCTCAGGGCAAACATTGACGTTTCCTCGCGGCGCGCCCTTTTTGGCCTTTGCAGGGCCGACAAGTGCGCGGCTTGAGGAAGCGTCTTTTGCCGTCTTATGCCCGCCCAAGACTACACCACACACAGGAGACACGACACGCTCATGGCTAAATCCCCCAAAGACGTTCTTGCCCTTATCAAAGACAAGGACATCAAATTCGTGGACATCAAGTTTATTGACGTTCCCGGCACGTGGCAGCACTTTACCCTGCCCGCCCATCGCTTTGAAGAGGACGTTTTCGCCGACGGCCTGCCGTTTGACGGGTCATCCGTGCGCGGCTTCCAGACGATTGACGAGTCGGACATGCTGCTTATCCCCGACCCCGACACGGCCATGCTGGACCCGTTCACCGAAGTCGCCACTTTGTCGATCATTGCGGACGTGGAAGACCCCATCACGCGCGAAAAGTATGCGCGCGACCCCCGCCAGATCGCCAAAAAAGCGGAAGCCTACTTGCAGTCCACGGGAATCGCCGATGCCGCGTACTTTGGCCCCGAAGCGGAGTTTTATGTTTTCAACGACGTTCGCTACGCGACCGGCCCCAACAAAAGCTTTTACGAGATCGATTCAGACGAAGCCGCCTGGAACAGCGGGCGCGACGAAAAGCCCAACTTAGGCTACAAAATGCGCACCAAGGAAGGCTACTTCCCCGCGCCGCCGTCCGACACGTTGAGCGACCTGCGCGGCGAGATGGTCTTGACACTGATCGAAGCGGGCATCGATGTGGACGTGCATCACCATGAAGTGGGCAACGCGGGCCAGTGCGAGATCGGCATCAAGTTCGACACCCTGGTGCGCATCGCCGACAAGCTCATGACCCACAAGTACATTGTCAAAAACACCGCCGCCCAGAACGGCTACACGGCAACGTTTATGCCCAAGCCTATCTTTCAGGATAACGGGTCTGGCATGCACACGTCCTGCTCCATGTGGAAAGACGGCGTCAACGCCTTTTATGATGAAAAGGGCTACGGGTCGCTGTCCGAAACGGCTATTTATTATATCGGCGGCATTCTGCGCCATGCCCCCGCCCTGCTGGCCTTCGGCGCGGCGTCTACCAACTCGTACCGGCGCTTGGTGCCCGGCTATGAAGCTCCCATCAACCTGGTCTACTCGGCCCGCAACCGCAGCGCCGCCGTCCGCATCCCCATTGTCGGCGGGCCGAAATCAAAGCGCGTCGAGTTTCGTGCGCCCGACCCTACTGCCAACCCCTACCTGCTGTTTTCAGCCATGGTGATGGCGGGCATCGACGGTATCCAAAACAAGATCCAGCCGCCGCCGCCTATTGACAAAGACATTTACGAACTCGCGCCGGAAGAAAAGGCGGGTATCGCCCACACGCCCCCCACCCTGGCCGATTCACTGAACGCCCTGGAAGCCGACCATGACTTCCTGCTCAAAGGCGATGTGTTCAACGCGTCGCTGATTCAAACTTATATCGACTACAAGCGCGTGCGCGAAGTGGAAGGCGTGGCCTTGCGGCCCCATCCGTATGAGTTCTTTTTGTATTACGATGCGTAATAGTGGGGCAGGATAACCGAAAAGTACGCGAAAAAATGTCCTTCGGGCACGGGAAATACTCCTTTGTTCGAAGGACATTTGCGTTTCGGGGCGAGCAACAACAGTTAGTCCAGCAGCACCTGCACGCCGTCGGGGGCTTCATAGGTGGTCTGGATCGTGCCGTCCGCGCGTTTGATGTGGGCAATGCGCAGGGGGCCGTGGGGCGTGGGGAATGTGCCGGACACGCGGGTCAGCGAGCCAAGATGCGGCGCAAGGCGGACGGCGCGGCAGCCGGGCTGGACAATCTGCACCCCCAGCACATGCTCCGACAGCCAGGCGGTGGGGCCGGATGCCCAGCCGTGGCAGAACGAATGACGCAGGCCTTTGTAGCAGTGGTCGCCGTAGGAAGTATGCACGTCGATTTTGCCCGGCGGCGTGATCTCGTCGATGCGCGCGGCGTTTTCAGTCCAGCGCAGGTCGAAATCTTCCCAAAACGAAGTCGCGCCCAGGTCCAGCATTGCGCCCCAGTAGGTGCGGATTAAATCCAGGCAGCCGCCATAGTCGCCCGCGAGGGCGCGGGCTTGCAGCACATAATAGCCGTAAAACGTGGAAATGCCGGACAGCGGGTCTACCGACAGGGCTTCGCTGTTGACCTGGGCGGCATCATATAAGCCGGACAGGGCCATCAGGCTGGATGCCTGTTTGCTGGCGGGGACAGGCGCAGGCGTGTGGCAGCGCAGCTCGGAAGCGGAGTTTTCCGTAGCAAGCGCGGCATCGTCATCGCCGAGTACGCGGCACAAGGCCGCCCCGGCATCCAGCCCCAGCAGCAGAAGGGCATGCAGGCCCGCATGCAGGGCGGGCAGGTCGCCTACCGTGGGCCAATCGAGGAAACGCCAGTCGCCCATTTGCTCTTCGCCCGTGGCGCTGATCTGGGCGCGCAGCAGCTCCAGCAGGCCCAAAAGATAAGTGCGCTGGTTTTGCAGGTACGCCAGGTCGCCGCCGTGCCAGAACCAGTCTTTTTGAATGAGTATCCACCAGACCGAGTAAGACGAAATGCCGTTCATCCAGCCCGGCAGCGGCGTGTTGTCGCGCACAAGGTCCAGCGATTGGGGGACAATGTCCAACTGTCCGAACACGGCGGCGACCACCTGGGTTTCAGGGTGCATGTCGCCGATCCAAACCAGGCGGTCGCGCTTGATACCGTCCCACACGCCGTCCTGAAGGCACAAATGGACGGTGCGCGCGCCGACCCGCCAGATTTCATTGAGCCGCAGATCATCGCACTCAAAGCTGCCGACATAATCTAGGGGACGCATGAGAGTGACTGCGCGCACGGCGATCAGCTGCACCTCGCAGCCGTCGTCCGGGAAGTCCAGGCGCACAAAGCGAAAGCCCGTATTGCCGATCTCCTGGGTGCCGTACAGGGGCAGTGGAAACACGAAATCGTGGTTGGCATGGTCGTTGTTGGGCTCGCCCATGGCCTCGGCGACGCTTTCCCCGAACCGGACACGCACAGACACCGGGCCGCAGCTGGTGCGCGCAATGTTGATCTGGATGCCGCCGTGCAGCTCTTGCCCGAAGTCCAGCAGCAGGCCGGGCGCGGTTCCGGTATTTTTGAGGGTGCAGCATTCGAGCGCGTCCACCAGGGCTTGTCCCGTATTATTGGCTAACAGAAAGCCGGCATTGACCGGAGCCGACTCGCCCTCGGATTGCCACACAATACGAGTGGGCAAAACAAATGCGCGCTGCCGGGGATCCGCGAGGGAAGAAATAGTCATGGGCGTTTCCTGTGCAAAACAAGGGAAAGAACAATCGCAGGATTATACCCGCACTGCGGCGCGGCAAAGCGACGCAAGGCTAAAAAGAGGGCTTCGCGCGTGTGCCAAAGGTGCTGAGGGCGTTTAGAAATAGTCTTTGCCAGGTTCCATCAGTTTCGTTTACTTCTGCGGGCCGTGTTTGATGCCGGAGCAAACAAACAGCGGGCAAGGATGAGGCCACACCCTCGCGGGTCTAGCAAGTGTTTGGCCTTGTCTTTCTCCTGCCCGCGGGGGCATGGCTTCATCTCTGCCGGGGGTTTGTTTGCTCCGGCACAAGCCTTGGCCCAATGCTTTATACCCCCGACCCGAGGCTTTGCACTCGCATTGCGAGCTTGTACCCGAAGCTTTGCACTCGCATTGCGAGCTTGTACTACTCGCATTGCGAGCTTGTACTGACGACGGAAGAAAGTGTTCCGTCGTTGCAAAGCCCTGGGTACACGCGGGCAACCCCCAGTCAATCCCCTCAAAGCGCCGATGCCTCGCGGTTTTTTCGGCTTGAAAGCAGGTGCATGTCCGAATCAAGTCGCTGATGCCGGGGGAACTTGTGCCCCGCGCAGTTTGTATAAGAGGGTATGGCAAAAATTTACAACCCCGATGCAGAGCCGGAAGTCCCACAGTCGTGGCGGGAGCGACTGGCGGAACACGCCATGACGCCGATGGACATAACGCCCAAGCGGCTCCGTCAGGTGTCGCGGCGCGACTTTCTTGTGTACGGGGCGGGCGCGGCACTGGCGGCGGCGGCATTTTGGGCGGCTCTGCCTGAAGAAACGCAGCAGCGCCTGGGGGCAAAGCATGCCCATTCCACCCCGGCCAAAGAGCGCATTTTGAACAAAGCGCTGACGTTTGACGATGATGTCGCCGCCGCGCTTTACTCAACCGACCGTTCAGTGCCGACATACGACAAAGCCGTGGCACAAAGCCCGCAAGTTTTGCGTAACAACTATGACGGGCAAACACCCGCCCCGGATTATATTGGGGATTGGCATTTGACGCTGACCGGCCTCGCATCGGGTACCATAGAACATCTGACATTACGCGACATCAATGGCCTGATACGCCGGTCGGGCCTGCATGACCAGGTGACCCGCATTGTGTGCGTGGAAGGCTGGAGCGCGATTGCCTGGTGGGGCGGCCTGCGCATGGCCGATCTGATGCGCGAATTTCCGCCCGCCCCCGAAGCGAAATGGGTGCGGATGGATTCGTCGGTCAACTTGGACAGCGACGGCAACCCGGATCCGTACTATGTGTCCATCGACATGCCGACCGCGCAGCACTCGCAGACCCTGCTGGCGACGCAGCAAAGCGAGCAGCCGCTGACTGTGGAACACGGCGCGCCTTTGCGCTTGGTCGTGCCGATGAAACTCGGCTTGAAGAATATCAAGGCTGTGACAAAGATCAGCTATACGGCTGCCCAGCCCGCCGATTACTGGGCCGACCGAGGTTATTCCAAATACGACGGGCTATAACAGCGGGGCGTGCTGACAGCGGGTATCGCCGCTGCACTTCAAGCCCGAAGAAAAGGCAGCGTTATGATCGCCGGGCCGAGCACATCTTCCCCTTCCGCACAGGAAACGCCGCCTGCCTCGTCTTTGATGCCCGCTCCAAGCCGGGAACAGGGGACAAGACGGGCGGCGTCGTCTTTTGGAAACCAGCCCCTCGGCTGGCTGATTGTGCTGCTGACCCTGGTTGTTTTCGCCGTGGACTGCGTGACAGGCGAAGACTTGCATGTCGGCATTTTGTTCAATGTCTGCATCGGCCTGACCTTGTGGTCGTGGCGCCCCCGGTGGGTCATTCGGCTGACGGCATTGACCATCATTCTGCGATTGATTGCGCACTTTTCCGACCCCGCGACCTACCATGACCTCAGCCCTTTTGTCGACATGTTCAACCTGGTTGTCGGCATCATGGTGCAGGTGCTGACCGGGGCGCTGATCTGGCGGCATGTGCATGTGCAGCAAAGCTTGGAGGAGCATCAGAACGAAGTGCAGCATCAGGCGATTGTGCTGGCATCGGCGCTGGAAGACGCGCGCCGGGCCACACGCGAAGCCCAGGATGCCGCCGCGCGCGAGCATTTAGCAGCGGAAGGCGAGCGGGCCGCGCGCCTGAAAGAAGTGGAAACCCGCCGGCGCGAGCGTTTGTTGTTCCATGACTTGGAGCGGGTCAAGGGGTTATCCATCGCTTTGCACCGGGCCGTGCTGCCGGATGTGCCTGAAAGCGTGGCCGGGGGACGTTTGTGTCTCAGCGCGCGCTATGCGCCTGCCGAAAAGCAGATGGAGATTGGCGGCGACTTTTATGACTTGTTTGCCCTGGACGGCGCGGGCACGCGCTATGGCCTGGTGATTGGAGATGTGGCCGGGCATGGCGTAGATGCCGCCGCACAAACGGCATTGGTGACAACCACTTTGCGCACATGCGTGTTTGAGTCCAAAGAAGGGCCAGCCAAAATCTTAAGCCGGACGGCGCGGGCATTGGAAGGCCAATTGGCATCTTTTGTGTCCGCAGTGTATGCCGTTTACGACACCCAAACGTGTACGCTGACCTGGGCCAATGCCGGGCATGAGCCGCCGATCCTCGTGCGAGCCGACGGCCAGGGTGCGCCTGTTGCGCTTTCGCCCACGGGCAGCTTGTTAGGGATTGGATTGGATGACTTCACCGAGCAGCAAATCATCCTGGAACCAGGCCATACCCTGGTGATGATTACAGACGGCCTGGTCGAAGCCCGCACGGATGCCCATGTCATGCTGGGCTGGGACGGCCTGGCTGCCATTGCGTCCCGCCGCGCCGCACTTTTCCAAGACACCGACAGCATCGCCGACGGCATTTTGGCAGACACGCGGGCTTTTGTCGGCAGCCGCCGGATCAATGATGACATCGCCTTGCTGGTTGCGCGCGTGGGCGCAGGGTGAGGAATTTTCACCCTTCACGTGCTGCGCATGAGGGGCGATTTACAAATCGGGAGCGGTGCGGGCGGGCAGGTCTTTATCCAGACCCGCTTCCTCGATCGCTTCTTCCAGGCTTTCTTCTATTGCGGACAGCACGGCGGCAGGGTCCGCCGCCTCGGTCATGGCTTCGGCTTCGGGGTCTTTCCGGTTTTGCACGCTGGGCAGGTCGCGCCGCAATTCTTCCACCAAAGCGATCAATTTGGTGATTTTTTGCTCCGACAGCAAATTGATCTGCAAGTTCAACTGTTCCCGCCGCTCCGCAGTTCGTCCCTGACGGTTTTGCGTGATCAAGACGATAATGGTCATCAAAAGAGCGCTCAGGCCCACCAGCCCCTGGAGCCAGTAAAACGGCGGCGCATCCCACGGCGCGTAACCGAGAAGACGCGCCAGAAGGTTTGCTCCTATCCAGACCAGCACAAACACCAGCACGAGGTAATAAAAGCGAGGACGGCCCAGCTGCCGCATCAGTGTCTCGATCAGGCGCTGATGCCGCCCCACCCGCTGCTCCGCCTGTACGTGCAGAGAGGCTATGGTGCCGACGGTTTGCGACACCAAACCAGCGGCGTCGGCGGCGCTGCCTGCCTTCCGGTCATTGGAAGAGCGCGAAGGATCGGTGCTGGATTGGGCGCTGATGATTACTTCCCCCACGTCGCGAACAGCCCCACGGCGGCCAGCAGCATCACAATGGTCGCTGTCCATCCCCAAAACTTCTGCCCGGTCTTGAGCGTAAACTGCCCCATGATTTTGGGGTTTGTCCCCATACGCATCATCAAGATCATAATTGGCCCCGCCACGACGCCGTTGATGACGGCAGACCAGAACAACGCTTTGATGGGGTCGATATGCACCAGGTTCAGACCGAGCCCAAGAAAGGTCGCCAATGCCAGGACGCCATAAAACCCTTTCGCTTTAAGCGGGTCGCGTCCCAGCCCGACCGGCCAGCGCAGCGCTTCGCCGACCGCATAAGCCGCCGAGCCGGCCAGCACGGGCACGGCCAGCAACCCGGTGCCGATGATCCCTACGGCAAACAACAGGTACGCGAACTTGCCCGCGATAGGCTCCAGGGCACGGGCGGCATCGGTCGATGTTTGGATATTGGTCAAACCGTGCGCGTGCAAGGTCGCCGCCGCCGTCAGCATGATAAAATACGCCACAATGTTGGACGCGCCCATGCCTGTATAGGTGTCCACGCGAATGCGATGCATCTGTGCGGGCGCATCGGCAGGACGGCGCAGCAGGGGCGCTTCCAAAGGGCTGGCCTGCTCCAAGTCCACTTCGGCTTCGGCCTGCCAAAAGAACAAATAAGGGCTGATGGTTGTCCCCAGCACGGCGACAAGGCTTGTGATGGATGTGCCGGTCAGGTGGATGGAAGGTAAAACAGTCGACGTCAGCGCCCGATGCCATGGCACATGCACCACAAACACAGTTGCGACATACGCCAGCAGCACCAAACACAGCCATTTCAAGATGCCCGCGTATTTCTCATAAGGGGCCAGCGTTTCCAGCACCACGGACGCGACCGCAAAAAAGGCGGCAAAGGCAAGGGCAGGCCCGCCTGAAAGCAGGGCCGCCGCCGCCCCCATCGCCCCAATGTCCGCACCGATATTGATGATGTTCGCAGCCACCATCAAGCCGACAATGGAATACAAGATCCAGGGCGCATAGTGACGGCGCAGGTTACCTGCGATCCCTCGCCCGGTCACGCGCCCGATCAGCGCGCTGATCTCCTGGATGCCGCACATGAGGGGATACGAAAAAGGCATGGTCCAAAGCAGGCTGTACCCGAACTGCGCTCCGACCTGAGAGTAGGTCGCAATGCCGCTGGGGTCGTCGTCCGACGCTCCCGTCACCAGGCCCGGCCCCAATGTTTGCAGCAGCCCTTGCTTGGTGACCCCCTTGGGCGGTGTCGGCTGCCGGGGATCGTCCGGCCCCAAATCCTGGGGCGCTTGGGAAAGGGGCGGCGCTGTCTGGTTTCCTGCCATCCATTCTTGTCTTTCCGGGCGATGCGCTGGGCAGGCCCTTTGTTTGCGCTACCGACTTTTGGTCAGGGCTAATTTGTTCCCATAGTTTTATTTTGGGCCGAGGGTGATTTTGTCGATAACGGCTCCCCCCGGCGCAGCAGGAATGGAACGCGATTTCCCTGCTCCGCCTGCCCCAACCACGGTCACGGTCGGCGCCGCGCCATGGACGGGAACCGCGCTGCCATCCAGGCACAGGGTCGTGAAGGTGACACGTGACCCATCCACATCGCACCGGATGACATGGTGGACACTGGCATACACGTCGCCGGGAATGGCAAGCTGCTTGTTGTCCGGGGCGTACAAGGGCGCACCGCCGCCGCCGGTCACAAAATAAGGCACGCCGTCACGGGTCGTGCGATAATACAAATGGTCATGGCCGCAAAACACCGCCCGTGGGTGATACTTCACAAACAGGGGTTGCAGGTAACGCTGGGCATCCGGCGTCGGCCCGTGCGGCCCAACACTATACGCGCTTTCGTGGAACATGACAAACGTATTGAGCGCTGTCTTTTGGGCCTTTTGCAGCTCGCCGATCAGCCACTTTTGCTGCGCGCTTTGCGGGGCGAACTCTTCCGGGTCCATGCTGTCCAGGATGATAAAGCGGCTGCCGTGACGCGAAAACGCATAATAATACGGATTGCCGGAATCGTACCCCGCCGACACAAAGTGCGCATAGTACGGCCCGACATCATGGTTGCCGCGGGCCGGGTAATACGCAATATGGGCGTCCCGCAGCGGCTGGGTGATTGCTGCAAACTCATCCCATTCGGACGCTTTGCCGCCCCGCGCCACCAGGTCGCCGCTTTGCAGCACAAACTCGGGATGCAGCTTGACGATAGCCCCGATCACGTCCCGATGGATGCCGGGGTTGGAGCGCGTGTCACCGTAGGCGATAAACATATACTTTTGGCTTGCCGAAGCTTTCGGGGCCAAAACTTTGAGTTTGGCTTTTGGCGCGGCAAACACGGTCGCGGTGGATAACAGCAGGCCCGCAGCAAGCAGGGCGCGCCGAATTGTTGTCATGTGTGTGTTTCCTTTACGAAGAATTCTTTCTGTTGAAAAGGAGCAAAGAACGCTGCTGCCGGCAGAAGGCCGTGCCAAAAGCGCGGGAGCATCCCCTGCCTTGTCTGCCGAAGCGGAAAGCGCGCCGCGCGCAGCGGCTTGTTTTCCCTCTTTCCCCGGTGTTTCCAGCGCGCCCCACTCGCCTTGCGAGCCTGTACCACTCGCCTTGCGAGCCTGTATCCGAGGCTTTGTACTCGCATGGCGAGCCTGTACTGACGACGGAACAAATCCGTCCGTCGTTGATACCCCTTGGGTGGGGGCTTGATACGCCCTCGCAACAATGCCCCAGCGCCAGGGCAAAGCGCAGGCAGCGCCGACAAACCAGCATCCCAGGGGCCGCGCTTGTCGTTTGGACGCGCGCTTTAAGCTGCCATCAGCCCTAATCGGCGCAGCAAAAGAGGCATGGTGATGCCCTGCGCCAGGATGGAAAAAGCGACTACGCCAAAAGTGGCGATCACGATGGTATCGCGCCGGGGCAGCGCGGGCGGCAGGCTCAAAGCCAGGGCCAATGCCAAGGCTCCGCGCAGGCCGCCCCAAAACAGCGCGTGCTGATGCCGCGCGTCAATACGCAGCCGCGACCGGGCAAACACGGCGCACAGCCCGTACACACCGAACGCGCGCCCGGCGAGTGTCAGCACAACAGCCAAAGTCAGCGCGCCCACGCCCAGGGCAGCAAAGGGAATGTGCGCGAGGCGCACCCCGATCAGCAAAAACACCAGGGAATTGGCGACAAAAGCGGCAAACTCCCACCAGGCCGTGACCACTTCTCGCCCGCGCGCCGAAATCACGCCCAGGCCATCCTGACGCATCATGCCCACATTGCCCATGATCAGGCCCGCCGTGACTGTCGCCAGCACGCCGGATGCGTGTCCCCACTCCGCTAGGGCAAACGATCCATAAGCCGCCACCAAAGTCAGTGTCGTTTCCACCAAAGGGTCCATGGTCCGCCCGGCGAGCAGGGTTGCCACGCCCGCCGCCGCCACGCCGATGACTACCCCGCCCCCGGCTGTCCATGCCAAACTGCCAGCGATCTGCCCTGCCGACCCCGCGCTCCCGTGCGGCGTCATTGCCGCCCCGACAACCAGGGAAAAAACAACTGCGGCCACGCCGTCGTTGAGCAGGCTTTCGGCTTCCATCACGTGCCTCAGCCGCCCTTCAATCCGGGCTTCTTTAAACAGCGCCAGCACGGACACAGGGTCGGTCGCCGCCAGCAGCGCGCCGAGGATCAGGGCCGAATGCCACGGCCAGCCTGCGCCCCAGGTCATGCCGCACGCCAGGATCAAAACAGCGATACCCACGCCCGCCACTGCCAGCAGGCCGATGGGCCATGCATCCTTTTGCAATGCCTGCCGGGGCAGGGACAGCGCCCCCTCAAACAGCAATGGCGGCAGCAGCACCTCAAAAATCAAGTTGCGCGTGAGTGTCAGGCCCAGGTCGGCATGCAGCCACGCCATGCCCAGCCCCACAATAGTCAGGCCGACCGTATATGGCAGGTGAATGCGCCGCGCGGCCAGGGCGGTGAGAGCCGCAATCATCAGAAGCCCGATTGTGCTGTGAAGAATAGATATGACAAATAGCCCTGAAAACGCTGCCCTCTTATAAACGCTTTATTATAAACACTTTGCCTGCCTAAAAGCAACCAAGGCACGGTACGAGGGCTAAGGAGCGGCGGGTATACTCTGCCACATGACAATGCAGAGTTTTACGTCTCAGGTGCGCGCCCGCTTTCCCTCGCTCCAGCCCCCCTCTTTTTCGATAATCCCGGCGGCACCCAGGTGCCGCAGGGCGTACCCGATGCCATTGCTTGGTATTATTCCACATCCAATGCCAATGTAGGAGGCGCGTTCGCCACGTCCCGGCGCACCGATGCCGTTGTCGCCGATGCCCGGCAGGCGATGGCGGACTTGCTGCATGCCCCCACCCCGGACAGCATTGTCTTTGGGCCCAGCATGACGACGTTGACGTTTCATCTGGCCCGCGCGCTGGCCGACATCTGGACACCGGGCGACGAAGTAATCGTGACAACCCTGGACCATGACGCCAACATCACGCCGTGGACCGATCTGGAAGCATCCGGGGCCGTGGTGAAGGTTGTAGACATCCACCCCGAAGACTGCACGCTGGACATGGACAGCTTCGCCCAGGCCCTGTCCCCGCGTACGCGTCTGGTCGCGGTCACCCATGCGTCCAATGCCGTGGGCGTCGTGCCTCCCGTCAAGCAGATTATAGACATGGCCCACGGCGCCCATGCCATGGTCTTTGTGGATGCCGTGCAGTACGCCCCCCATGGCTCTATTGACGTACAGGCCCTGGACTGCGACTTTTTGGCCTGCTCCGCCTACAAGTTCTTTGGCCCGCATTTGGGCGTTTTATACGGCAAGCCCGAACATCTGGAACGCCTGACCCCGCATAAAGTGCGTCCCGCCAAAAACAGCATCCCGCAGAAATGGGAACCGGGCACCTTGAACCACGAGTGCCTGGCGGGTCTGTCCGCCGCCGTGGAGCATCTCGCCTGGATTGGCGAAACGTTCGGCGACAAAGCTTTTGAGCAAAGCATGCTGAGTGATTGCCCTTCCCGCGCCCTGACTTTGAAGCGCGCCATGTCCGTCCTGCACGCTTACGAGCAGGGCTTGATGGCCCAATTGCTGACGGGCCTGCATTCCCTGGGCGATGCGACCGTTTATGGCCCCGCATTGGGTGACACCCTCACGCCCCGCGTCCCCACTGTCGCCTGGACATGGCCGCGCTTGTCGCCGCGCGCGACATGCGAGCTGCTGGCCCGGCACGACATCTGCGCCTGGAGCGGCAACTATTATGCCCTGCGCCTGATGGAGCGCCTGGGCTTGGAAGGCGAAGGCGGCGCCATACGGCTCGGCCTGGCGCATTACAACACGTCCGAAGAAATCAATACTCTGCTGGACATTCTGCGCAGTGTTGCGCGCTAAGACGCTCCCCAATGCACAGTTCCGGGCGAGCAGGATAAGCCCCCATTGCTCTACAAGCCGCTGCCGCCCATGCCGGTATTTGTAGACCCTGTCGGCGCGCCGCCAATGGTGCCGCCCGACGACAAGCCGCCTGTCGGAGCATCTCCCCCCTGGTCGCCCTCGCCGTCGCCGCTCGCTTGAGGATGCACGTCAAACCCGCCGGTCAACGTGTGGCCCGGCGCAGGTGCGTCTTCTTCCAAGCTGGTGCCGCTGTTGAGCGCGCCCTGGCTGCCGGGCGCGCCCGCATCATCCAGGCTGCCCGTGTCCCCCAAGGCCCCGCCGCCGGTCAAGGCGCTGTCCGGGGGCACGGCCATGCCGCCGCCGGAGGGGGCGGCCCCTGTTGATCCTGCCCCCGCCTCGCCGGGCACCGTGCCGCCCGCGCTGAGGGCTTTTGTTTCTTGCTCGTCCATGGTTGTTCTGCTTTCTTTGCCGCCATGCTGGGGGAGTCCCTTCCCCGGCATGAGAGAAGTCATGCCCGTGAGGGCATAAGATAAAGACAAAAGTCCTACTCTTGCACCCGCGAGGGTGTGGCTTCCTCCTTGCCCGCTGTTTGTTTGCCCCGGTCTTCTCATCATAGAAGAGCGCTGACGATCTTCGTGTTAATCGCCGCCCACATGCGTGCGCGACATGCCGTCCGTGTCGGGGGCATCGACACCGCCTGCGTTGAACACGGCGGGGTCGGGTTCTTCGCCGGTTTCCGTCAACGTTTTGCCGCCGCCCGACTCGGACGGGTCGCCGGGGGGAATGGTATCCGATGACGGGCTGGACCCGACTTCGCCGCCAAATGCAGGCTCGGGCGGCATCGGCATGTCGCTGTCGTTGACCCCCTGCGGGGCGCTCGAAAGCTCGTCTACGGCTTGTTTGATCTTGGCTTCGCTCATGGTTCACTCGTTTCTTTGGAATACGCTGACCCTGATATACCCGTCCGGCGTTTGACCCTAAGCCCCCGGCGGGCAAGAAACAGGCAAAGGAGACATATTTTCCATGAGCCAAGCTGTTTTCGACGCCCAGGGCCTTGTTTCCGCCTGCCCCCAGTGCGGACAGCGCAACCGCACTCCCTACGCCCATTTGGGCGAAACCGGGACGTGCGGACGCTGCAAAAACGCGCTGCCGCCGCCGTCCATGCCCGCCGACATCGCGGATGAAGCGCAGTTTGATGCCCTGCTCGCCCAGTCACCCCTGCCGTTCGTGGTGGACTTTTGGGCGCCCTGGTGCGGCCCGTGCCGAAGGGTCGCCCCCGAACTGGCAAAAGTCGCGCAGGCCAATGCCGGGACGTTCTTGATCGTCAAAATAAACACCGAAGCGCTGCCCGGTTTGGGCGCGCGCTTCGGCGTGCAAAGCATCCCGACCATGGCCGTGTTTCGCGATGGCCGGGAAGTTTCACGCACCATGGGCGCGCGTCCGGCCCCGGCCATCACCAGCTTTGTGCGCGGGGCATTGGGCTTGTCGTAGGCGCGTGGCGTGCGCGTCGCGTGGGAATTGCGGCGGCATTGCAGCGACGGAAGGATTTGTTCCGTCGTTGGTCAGGGCGGGCACAGCCGGGGGAACGCAAAAGCAAGCCGGATGCGCAGACGCTTGTCAGCGTTTCGTATCAGGAAAGCGAAAAGCGGCCTTGCGGACGCGGCGGGAAGGCTTTGCGGTCTTCGTGCTTTGGCGCAGGCGGGGCAGTGCGGGAGCGGCGGGCATGGATCGAACGGATAACTCGGACGCGGCGGGCACGGACAAGCGCCGCAACACAGACAGCACGGCATCGTTGCCGGGGTAGCCAATATGCGTGTAGCGCACATGTCCCCGTGCGTCCAAAATGACAACCGTGGGGACGTGGGCGATCCCATACGCGCGGCTGACTTTGCCTTGCGTGTCCAGCAGGGTGGGAAAAGGCGTGGGCGCGCCCCGCTGCCGTGTAAACTCCGGGACGCGCGTGCCGTCCACGCTGACGGCGACCAGGGAAAAGCCAAGTGCGCTTTGCTCGTCCGATAAAGCGCGCAGGGATGGCAGTTCGGCTTTCCAGGTGTCGCACCAGAACGCCCAAAAGTTCAGCACGACGGGCCGTCCCGTCCACTCCGACAGGGAGCGGGCGCGGCCTTCGGTATCCGGCAGGGTAAACGACGGGGCGGATGCGCCGGGCACCAGGCTGGCCTGCGCATGGGCAGGGATGCACAGCCCCAGTGCCAGCGCCATGAAACCAAGTCGTCCTGCACAGGCAAGCACACGGCGCAGGCCAAATCGGGTCATGGCGTTGTTCCCACGTTGACGGTGGCGAGGCCGCTGTTGCCGCGCACTTCCGGGAAATACACCAGGGATGCAATGCTGGGCAGGATACGGAACGTGCCCGGCGTTTCCGTGCGCAGGCGGTAAGCGAGGTGCAGGCGTCCCTGCGGCAGTTTGTCGAAAAAGAAGACCAGCCGGTTGTCGTGCACTTCGCGCCGGATGTTTATTCTGTCGTCCCTGCCGTCGGTGTCGTCTTCGGGCACCACTTCGCAGCCTGCGGGAATGGGTTCTTCCAAGAGAGCGTAGCGATAATCGGCATCCGCAGTCAGGTCTACATGAACATCAATCTCCTGCCCGGACGGAACGGTTCCGGCGTTTGCGGGGTTGGACGCCGGGATTTGAAAGGTGCGCTGCACGGCAATCCCCGCTGCGGCGGGCACGGCCTGAGCCGGCGGCGCGAGGCTGCGGACGATGCGGGTGACATACAGCGTGCCCGCGCCGTCTTTGACCAAACTCAGCGTCTTGTGGCCCGCCAGTTGTTCAGAAGTAAATGCCACAACTGTGGGCGCGGCAAAGGCCGCCTGCTCCGTGCCGCCGAGATGGGCGACGGATTGACCATCCAGCAAGACAGACGATTGAAAGCTGGGGTGCAATTCACCCGTTGCCTGGAGATAAGAAGCCAGGGCCAGCACGGCTTCCGAGGTGCTTTTGGTGCTGGACCAGCCCTGCCCATCGCGGCTGCCCATCAACCTGCGCACGACAGCGGGCACAATCGGATTGTGAGGCGCGGCGGCCAGCAAAGCGCGCAGAGCATGGGCCGTCACCGCTATGTCGTCATCGCGCCACGTATAGCCTCCTTCGGCGGCGGGCCAAAACGCCGTCGTGCCGCGCGTCTGCGCTTTGGCTGCAAGCTCCTGCGCCCCCATGGCAGCTTCGGCATGCTGCCCGGACGCCGACAGGGCGAGGACAAGCGACGCCAGCCCATACGTGTCCAGTTCGCTGCGCCTCACATAAAGGGCAGACAACGGCTCGCGGACATCATCAGGCGCTGCCGATGCCAGCACGAGCAGCAGGTCGGCCCGCTTGGACGGGTCGCGCTCCGTGCCGAGCATGCGCTTCAAGGCTTGCGCGCCGCGCAGGATGCGCGGCGTGTCCACGACATACCCGGCATCGCGGGCCGCCACCAAGCCGGACAGGACGTAAGCGGTCATTTCCTCATCGGTCTGGTCGAATTCCCACCAGTTCCAGCCGCCGTCGGCGTGCTGGTAGCGGTACAATTTTTGCAGGCCGACATTGACCCATTGCGCCAATTGCGGACGCACGGTTTTGGCGACATGCAGACGCTTCAAAGTGCCTTCCACAACGACATCGGGCAGAAACGCGCTGGTGGTTTGCTCGGCGCAGCCATACGGGTAAGACTGCAATTCATCCAGGGCATCAAACAATGACGACCCGATGCTGGGAGCAAGTGTCAGTGTCACACTCGCATTAGGGGACAGGTCGGCCAGGGGAAACGTCTGCGTGTCGTGCAGCCCGCCCAGAACATCCGCCTGCGCCCGCACTTGTTTCAGTCCGTCCGGCAGGGTAGGCAGGAACAGTTCAGCGGCATCCTGCGCGTCGGCCCCGCCGCCGTCTGCCGTCACCAAAAAGCGCACGGCATCGGGGGCTGCTTTTTGATTGGGCGTGATTTTGGCCTGCCATTCCAGTCGCTGCTGCGCGCGGGGGGCCATGCGCAGGGTTTGCCGGGCCGCCCCTGCGAATCTTGCCCCTGTTGCCTGCAAATCCACCTGCACGGTGCGCATTGCTGCCGTGTCGTTGTGGACAATGGCGCTGACTAGGGCCGTGTCGCCCTGCACGGCAAAGCGCGGCAGTTCCAAACGCACCAAGAGGGGCAGGGTCGCCAATGTTTCCTGCGTGGCTTGGCCGACCTGCGTAGTTTGCGTGATGCCCCGTGCGGTGGCCCGCCACGTGGTCAGGTTGTCGGGCAGGGGAAACGAAATATGCGCCGTGCCCTGCGCGTCGGTGTCCACAAAGGCGTTCCAATAGGCGGTGTCGGCAAAGCGGCTGCGCACCCGAATGCCGGGGGCGGGGCTGGGAGGCTCTTGGGCCGCTGCCATTGCGGGCATGGCAATGGCGGGCCTAGCCATGGTCTGGAACGCGCCGCCGCTGTACATGGCGGCAAATGAAAAGTCGGTCTGCACGCGCACGGCCTGGCCGGGCCAGAAGATACTGGCAGGATCAGGGGCCGTGTCGGGGGCGAGCGCGTAGATGCCGTTGTCCACGACGCCCACGCCGACTTCCGCGAGCACGGGGCGGCCCTGGCTGTCTTGCGTGGTGACTGTGTAGGCTAACGTTTCGCCGGGCTTGTGTGTCAGAGCATCGGGGGTCAGGGTCACACGCAGCTTTTGCGCGTCCTGGGCAACAGGCAACAGGGTCTGCTGCTCGTACAAATGCTTGCCCTGCACGATAAGCGCGTGCAGGGTGGCGCTGGGAAACTGCATCGCCGTCAAGGGGATGCGCAGGATCGTGGCGCGCGCCGTCAGCGTCACGACCTGGGCCTGGTACAGCCGCTCGCCTTCCAGGGTGACCAGAGCATACGCCGCCTGGGGCGCACTTTTGCCGTTTTGGGCGGCAATCAAAGACGTGTGCAGTGTGACCAGAGCCGTGTCGCCCGGATGGTATACGGAACGGCCAGGGACAAGGCTGACCGAGGCGTCGTCGCGCGCGCCGTCACTGGACACCTCCACGCTTTCCGATGCCGCAATGGGGTTGCCCGATGCGTCAAACGCCAGCAGTTCCAGATCGTAATCGCCGGGGCGGAGCGGCGTAAACGAGACGTTTCCATTGCCCCTGCCGTCCGTGGTCACATTCCGCACGGTTTTCTCTTGATACGGGCGATGCTTGCGGTCATACTTGGTTTCAATCCATGTCGCTTTGACGGATGTGCTTACGGGCTTGTCATCGTAATCGGCGGCGTGGACAGACACAAGGACGCGTTCGCCGGGCTTGTAGGTGCTTTTGTCCGTGGTGATGTCGAGGTGGAATGCGCCCGTTGTCAGCAGAACACTGCCCAACCCGTTCTCGGCTCGGCGCGACAGATCGGTGACAGTCGCACTGACTTGCAATGTGCGATTGCCCGGCAGATGCTGCGTGCGCACTTGCAATGCAAGCCGCCCCTGCGCGTCGGTCACGCCCTGGCCGTTGAAGCTGGGCTCAGTTTTACTTTCCCCTTCAGCCTCGAAATCCAGACTGTACTTCACGGACGCATTGGCGACCGGCTGGCCGAACAAGTAGCGTGCGTCGATGGTGACGGGGATCGTCGCGCCGCCCAGCACGTGAGATGCAGGCACATGCACGGCGACCGTGTATTCGGGCTTGCGGTATTCCTGCACGTCAAACGCGGCGTAGGAGCGCTGCGCCCCTGTTTTGACAATCAACTGCCAGCGGCCCAGCGCGGGCGCATCGGACAAGAGCAGGCTGCCGTCCAGCGAGCCAAACGCGTTGGTGGTGACAGTGCGCTTTTGAATAAGGGCATCGGTGGCATCGCGCACTTCCACAATTGCTTGTTTGTTGGCGTATGTCTGGTACGCAAACCCGCCCGCTGCCTCGCCTTCCTGCCTGCGCCGGAGGGTGGCTTTGAACTGCACCGTCTGGCCGGGACGATACAAAGGCCGGTCGGTGAATGTTTGCACCACAAACGGATCGGGGGCGGGCGGCGCGGCGCTCAAAACGAAGGCCGGGCCATGAAGCCCCATCCCATACGCCCACACGCTGCCCTGCCTCTCTTGGGTGGGGACACGCAGCAAACCCTGGGCATCTGTCCGGCCTCCCTCGTACCGCCCCCGCGCATCGGTCAGGGCCAGCGGCAGGCCCGCAACCGGCAGGCCCGACCGGGCGTCGGCGGCAAACAGCAGCAGCGTTTGCCGCGAGCGTTTGGCGACCAGGGCCGTGTCCGTGACCGCAAACCAGGAGCGTTTTTCCGCACCCCCCGCCCGCGCGACCACCAGGTACACCCCACGCGGCAAAAGCGGCGCTTTGACCTGCGCTTCGGCCCACTGATCGGGGTAGGTCTTGGCAAACGCAAACGTCCACACTTTCGCGGGTGATTGGCGTCCGAGATCGACTTTAGCGATTTGTTTGCCCAGCGCTTCCAGCGCCTTGCTGGTGGGAATGAGCAGTGGCAAGTTTACCGGGTACACGGCCAGCGTTACCAGCTTGACATTGTAGCCGCTTAATCGCAGGGCAGGCTTTTCATCGGGCGTAAACGAGCGTCGGTACAGCGACACATCCAGATTGGGGCGCAGGGCGGCACGCCTGGCGGCATGGGGGCTGGTCTGTGCGGCACAGGCCGTGCCGGTCAATAACAGCGGCATCAGCAGCCGGATTGATGTTTGAAAGAGGATGCGTTTCATGGCGTGTTGGGGGGCTTTATCGCGGGCAAGAAAGAGCAATCCGCAGGCGAAACGGAGGCATTGCCTTTGCTGTTCTTCGGCGTTTCCGGCGCGTTGCAACGACGGAAGAAACTGTTCCGTCGTCGCAGTGCCGCAGCAACAGGGGAAGAAAGCGGGGGCACAGCGCTTTCCATGCGCGGCACAGCGCTTTCCATGCGCGGCACAGCGCGGGGGCGCGGCGGCTCCACAAAGCGCACAGACTGGATGCGAAATAGCTGCACAGGGGTCGAAACAGATGCGCCCGCACGGGTGCGTCCCCAGGCCAGCATGGTGGACACGCGCGCGGTTTCGCCGGACAGCACCACCCCGCTGCGGTCGCCGTTCTGGACAACCAGGCCGTCACGGGCAGGGTTCAGGGTGGACAATTGATCCGCACCCAGCGGACGCGGCGGGCTGAGCAGGCTGACAATCAGGCGCAATCGGCCCAGCTCGGCGGGCTTGATGGGCGCAAACCGATGGTCGCGTCCCGCGGCGGCGACAGCCGAAGCGATAATCTCGTCGGCAGTCGTGGGCTGGGTGGGATACAATGTGCCCATGCAGCAGCGGGGCGCGCCGTTTTGCATGGCGCTGACAAACACGGCGGCGCGGCCCGCAAAACACGGCGGCAAACCGGCGGGCGGGGCAACAACTTCGCGGCGCAGGGCGTAGGCGTCAAACGCGCGGCGGGCCAGGGCCAGAGCCGCCTGCCGGGTGGCGGTGTCGGCCTGCCGCCATATGTCAAATGCAGATGTTTGGGCATGCGCGGGCGCGGGAGAGGCGATAAGCATCGCACCGAAAACTGCAAGCGCCGGCAGAAAGCAGAAGTGTCGCACAAGGTGTTGGAGACTGAATGCGCGCAGGGGCTTCAATGGAAAGCAAAAAATAAAACGACAGTTATTCAAGCCAGGTCACATACGGGGCTTCCTGGGGCAAAAGCGCGCCCGCGTGATACGGCACAATGCGCGGGGTGTAGTCGGAAGCGGGGCGACCGGGGGGCAGCAGGGCGGAAAAAGCGCACACACTGCCGGGCCCGCCGGGCATCTTGTCCCAGATCAGGGGCAGGCGCGCTGGCGCGTGGCCGGGAGCGGCGTCGGCGTAAAGCTCTACGGCAACGTCGGCTGGCGACAAGTCGCCCAAAAACGCGGATACGAGGGCATGCTGCCGCCCGTTTTGCGGGGACAAGTGCAGGTTGAGCAGAAAAACGGAAGGCCAGGCATTTTGAATGCGGGTGTGCCAGGACAGCAGGTTTTTAGCCAATGCGCCCTTGTCGGCATGGCGGGCGCGCAGGATAGGCACGGCGGGAAGATAGAAATCTTCCGTATACTGCTGGAGCATGCGCACGCTGCTGAAACGAGGCGTCAATTCGGTCATGCTGCGCCGCATGCGCTGGAGCCAGGCGGTGGGCAGACCCTGGCTGTCTCGGGTGTAGAAGTCGATGCGGAGCGGGCTTTCCAGCAGTGTCAAAAGCTGATCGGCATCGCGGGCGTCTTGTTCCTCGCCATGTGTCTGGTTGTCGCCCAGGGTCCAGCCCAGGCCCGGCTGGTATGCCTCGGCCCACCAGCCGTCAGGGGACGAAAGGTTCAGGCCGCCATTCGCCAGCGTCTTCATGCCGCTCGTGCCGCAGGCTTCCTGGGGACGGCGCGGGGTGTTGAGCCAGACATCGGCCCCGGACACCAAAGCATGGGCGACATCCATGTCATAGTCGGCGAGAAAAACCAAGCGCCCAAACAGGTCAGGGCGCAGGCTGGCCTGCACCATCGCCTGCACCAGATGCTTGGAGCCTTGATCGCCGCGCGGCGCTTTGCCCGCAACCACAATCTGGACCGGACGGCGGACGCTGCCAAGAATTTTTATCAAGCGGTCAATCTCAAGCAGCAGCAGATCGGGACGCTTGTAGGCGGCAAAGCGGCGGGCGAAACACACGGTCAAAGCATCGGGATTGAGGGCGTTTTGCGCCAGCGACAGGGCGGCATCGCCCAGCCCCATTTGCTGCACCTGATGGGCAAAGCGGGCACGGACATCATCCACCAGGGCCGCACGGGCCGAGTTTCGCAGCGCCCACAAATCATCGTCGGAAACAAAGTTTAAGTCGGGGGATTTGTCCCACAAAGCCTGAGCATGCAGCGAGTTCCAGGTCGGCAAATGGATGCCGTTGGTGACATATCCCACAGGCACTTCGGCCAGCGGCAGGCGCGGATACAGGGGCGAAAACAACGCACGGCTGACATCGCCGTGCAGCGCACTGACAGCATTGGTCGCCCCGCAGCCGCGCACGGCCAGGGTCGCCATGCTGAACTGGGCGGCCTGCGGGTCGTGGCCCAGTGCCAAAAACGTTTCGGTAGGCACATGGGCTTCATCGGCCAATGCGCCCAAATAGTGGCGCACCAGGGCGGCATCAAACCGGTCAAAGCCTGCGGCAACCGGCGTGTGCGTGGTGAACAAGTTGCCGGGACGGGTGGCAAACAGGGCTTCATCAAACGAAACCCCCTGCGCCTGCTGATAACGCACCGCGCGGCACAAAACCACAAACGCGGCATGGCCCTCATTCAGGTGGCAGATGTCAATAGGAATGCGCAGGGCGGCCAGGGTATCCCACCCGCCAATCGCGAGGACAAGCTCCTGCAAAATCCGCGTTTCCCGGTCGCCGCCGTAAAGTGTCTGGGTGATAGCCTGGTCTTCGGGTGTGTTGGCGGGGTCGCTGCTGTCCAGGAGATAAAGGGCGACACTTCCGACATCGGCCCGCCACACGCGCAGGGTGAGCGTGCGATTGGGCAGGGAAACAAAGATGCGCAGCGGCTTGCCGTCCAAAGCAACCGCCGTGACAGGCAATTGGGCGGGGTCGTTGACAAGATCGTCTTCCCCCTGCCAGCCGTCGGCAGTAAGCGTTTGACGGAAATAGCCATGCGCGTACAAGAGGCCGACACCTGTGATGGGCACACGCAGATCGCTGGCCGTTTTCAGCAAGTCTCCGGCCAGAATGCCCAGGCCCCCCGCGTACAAAGGCAGCGCCTCGCTCAGCCCGTATTCCAGGCTGAAGTAGGCCACGCCCTTGAGATCGCTGTCCGGGTGCTGCGTTTGCATCCAGCCTGCGCTGTCGTGAGCCGCCGCGCGGGCCTGGAACACATCCTGGAACGCCTGCACTAGGTCTGTGTCCTGAGCGGCGATATCCAGACGCTCCTGCGGGATTTGGGCCAGCAGCGCCAGCGGATTAGGATGGCTTTGCCAAAGTGCAGGGTCCGGCCGGGGCCATAAACTGAGGGCCGGCTGCGCGGCGCTCCAGCGCAAGTCACGGGCGAGTTCGTGCAGTCCCTCAAACGCAGGAGGCAGGGGGCGGGAAGTGTTGGATGGGGTTGTCATAAGCATATAAAACGTATCAAAAGGAGTGGGGGCGCGCAGGGCATGATACCCGAAAAACGGCATAGGGCAAAAGCCAATGGTTTGGCTTGACAATCCGCGCATCGTCTGCTATGCTAACCGTATGCCAAACGTCCCGACACCGACACTGTCCACTATCCCGCAGCGCTTTGCCGCCATGGCCGAGCGCTACCCTGCCCGTCCCGCCTTGTCGTCCAAGCCGCCCAAAGCCAAAAACTGGCAGACCCTGTCGTATGCCGAAGTCGGCGCGCAGGTGCGGCGTGTTTCGCTGGGCCTGCAAGCCATGGGCATCGCACCCGGCGACCGCGTGGCCTTGCTGTCGGAAAACAGGCCCGAGTGGGTCATTGCCGACCTGGCTATTCTGTCGGCGGGAGCCGTGTCCGTGCCTATCTACCCCACCCTGCCGCCCGCCCAAGTGGCTTATATTTTGCAGGACAGCGGGGCAAAAGGCGTGGTCGCATCCGATGCCAAGCAATTAGCCAAAGTGCTGCAATCACGGAATACAGCCCCCGATGTATCCCTGCTTATCACCATGGAAGACAGCAGCGCCAAGGGCGATGTGCAGTCGCTGGAAGCGGTCGGACGCGTGGGCGACCAAGCAAGCAGCACGGCAAACTATGAAGCGCAGCGCGATGCTGTCGGCCCCGATGACCTGATGAGCGTGATTTATACATCGGGCACAACCGGCAGCCCCAAGGGGGTCATGCTGACACACGGCAACATGGCCGCCGCCCTGGACGAAGGCGCAGCCGCGTTTCCCTACTTTCAGCCGCCCGACGAAACCTTTTTGTCGTTCCTGCCTCTGTGCCATATTTTCGAGCGCGTGGTGTCGCTGCTCACATTGACGCACGGGGCGCACACCTACTTTAACGACAGCATCTTCAAATTAGTGGACAACATGGCCGATGTGCATCCCAGCGTCATGGCGTGCGTGCCCCGCGTCTATGAAAGCATCCATGAGCGGGTGATCGACGGACTTGCCAAGCTGCCTGCCCGACGTCAAAAGATGGCGCGCTGGGCTTTGGCCCTGGGACACGAAGTCGCCGTGCGGCGCAATGCAGGCCGACTGGTCCGGCCTGTCATGGGCGTGCAGTTTCTCCTGGCCGACAAGCTCGTGCTTGCCAAGATGCGCGCACGCTTTGGCGGCAAAGTGAAGTTCTTTGTCAGCGGCGGCGCTCCCCTCAATCCGCGCACGGCAGAGTTCTTTAACTCCCTGGGCATTCCCATTCTGGAAGTGTGGGGCTTGACCGAGACGGCTCTGGCGACCTTTAACCCTCTCGGACGGGCCAAAGTGGGCACGGTGGGGACAGCGGGGCAGGGCTTGCAGGTGCGCGCCGCCGATGACGGCGAGCTGTTGATCAAAGGCCCCGGCGTCATGCGCGGCTATTGGAACAATCCCGAAGCCACCCGCGAGGCTATTGACCCCGAAGGCTGGTTCCACTCGGGCGATGTCGGCGAGATCGACTGCGAAGGCTATGTCAAGATTACGGATCGTAAAAAAGACATTCTCGTGTTGGCGAATGGGAAGAAAGTGGCCCCGCAGCCGATTGAAGTGATGCTGGCCCATTCCCCTTATGTCAGCGAGATCGTGCTTTTGGGCGACAAGACCGAGACTGTCAAAGCCCTTGTTGTCCCGAACTTCGACGCCCTGAAAGCCTGGGCCAAAGAGCAGAACAAGGAAAAGCAGGACAACACGGCCCTTGTCGCCGACCCTGCCGTGCGCAAATTAATCAAATCCGACATCGACAAGCGATCCCAAGACCTCGCCGACTTTGAGCGTGTCAAGCGGATCGCCCTGATCGACCACGCGTTTTCCATCGAGGGAGGCGAACTCACTCCGACCTTGAAGGTGAAGCGCAAAGTGGTCGCCGAAAAGTTCGGGCACCTGCTGGAGCGCGGCGACACAACCGCCTAGCCACTTTCCTGTTCTCGCCCGGCCATCTTTTCAGCATTGTTCAGCCATCTTCTCAGCATCGCCCATCTTTCTTCTCAGCATCGCCGAACACCCTGCGCCACGTTTCGAGGAACCCTCGCTCATGGACGTGCTCCCGCTCCCTTCCACGCAGACCCCCGCGCATTCCCGCTGGGCCGACCGGCCCCTGCGCTACCTTCTCCTGTCGCTGTACTGGCTGCCGGTTTCGCTCTTTTGGGGGGCGATGATCGGGCAGGTGCTGCCTTTGCGCGTGCTGGCCTTTGCAGGCCCGGCGCATTCGGGGGCCGCGCTGGGCATCATCAACCTGTGCGGGGCGGGCGTGGGGCTGGTGATCCAGATCGTCATCGGGCCGGTGTCCGATGCCTGCGCGTCGCGCTGGGGGCGGCGGCGGCCTTTTTTGTTTTGGGGCACCGTTCTTGCTATCGGCGCGTTGCTGGCGTTTGGGGTGGCCGGGTCGTTTGCGGGGCTGGTGGCGGCGTTTGTCGGCATTCAATTGTTTCTCAACATCGCCACCAGCCCATACCAGGCCCTGATCCCCGACCACGTGCCGTTAAACCACCAGGGGGCCGCGTCAGGCTTCACCGGCACGATGCAGCTGCTGGGCGAGGCAGGCGGGCCGATTGTCGCGGGCCTGCTGCTTGCCAAAGCGACAACGCCCGCGCTGCAAGCCCACGCCATCTTGACACTCATGGGCGGGGTGGGCGCGGCCCTGGTCTTGTTTATGCTGCTGACCGTGTGGCTTGTCCCCGATGACCCGGCCCCCTTGCAAGACCGCCGCCCGCTTGCCGCCTCCCTGCGCGAAACTTACGCGCTGCATATCCCCCAAAACCCTGACTTTTACAAGCTGCTCGCGTCCCGCGCCGTTTACAATCTCGGCTTCTACACGGCCCTGGGCTTTTTGCTTTACTATGTCCGGCTTTCCCTGCATACGGGGGATAATTACAGCAAGCCCTTGGTGCTTTTGCAGGAAATCGCTATCGGCGGGGCATTGCTGGGCACGCTGCCCGCAGGCATGCTGGCGGATCGGATCGGCAAGAAAAAAGTCATTTACGCATCCAGCCTCTTCTCAGTCATCGCCGGGGCCGCGTTTGCGCTGGCTCCTGATGTCGGGTTTGCGTCCAAGATGGCGTTTATCTTTGGGATTGGGTTTGGCATGTTTCGCGCTGTCGATTGGGCGTTTGCGTGCAACTTGCTGCCCGCAAGTGGCGGGGCGAAGTTTATGGGCATCTGGAGCCTGTCTACCATGGTGCCGCAGCTTCTTGCCGTGCCGCTGTTCGGCCACTTTGCGGACATCCTCAACCGAACGCACGGCATGGGCGCGGGCTACCGGGGAGCGATGCTGGCGACATTGGGGTATACACTCCTTGGGACGGCCTTGATCTCCGGCGTACGCGAAAAGACCGGAACTGCTTTTCCGGCACCGACACAAACAGATACAGTCGCAATCGCGCCATAACACTATGGAACCTGTTTATTTCTTTTCGTCGTTTGTCTTGTTTCCCCTCGCCCGGCTGCTGCTGCGCGTTTTGGGACGTTTGCGCTCGTCAGGCGAAAACAATGTGCCCGCGAGCGGCGGCTTTATCTACTGCCCCAACCATATCTCCGATTCAGACCCGCCCGCTTTTTTTGTGACCCAGCCGCGCCGGGCCTGGTTTATCGGCAAACAAGAATTGTTTGACATGCCTGTCTTGGGCTGGTTCTTTTATCGTTTTCATGCGTTCCCTATCCGGCGGGATACGGCGGACAGGGCCGCCCTGCGCCGTGCGGAAGCGTGCCTGCGCCGGGGCGAGCCGATCCTCATCTTTCCCGAAGGGCGCTGCTCGCAGACCGGCAAATTGCAGCGCATCCAGTCGGGCGCGCCGCTGCTGGCCCTGCGCGCCCAGGTCCCCATTGTCCCCGTGGGCATTGAACACACCAACGAGCTTTTGCCCTATGGGTCGCTTGTTCCCCGCTTTTCCCGTCATCCGATTACTCTCACGTTTGGCCCGCCCATTCGCCCCCAGGAATTTGCGCATTTGAAGCATGGCGAGGCCGTGGAAGCCATGACACGCAAATTGGGCGACGAGCTGGCGCGCTTGACTCACCAGGCCCCGCCTGCCCCGCCTGAACCCACTCGCCGACGCCTGCCGCGACAGGCAGCATCCCTTCCCCCTGCCGACACCACGCTGTCCTAAACTGAACTTTCTTTTTCTTCGGCTTGTACTACAAACAGAAACGTTCGAAGAAAGAAAAGCTTTATGACACCCAAATTTCGCTTTGCGCACACGGCGGCTCTTGCCGTCGGCACGATGCTGACCTTGACGGGCCTGCCCAAACAAGCCCATGCCGACACGTCCCGCACTCCGGTTCTGGTGGAATTGTTCACGTCGGAAGGCTGCTCGTCCTGCCCGCCCGCCGATGCGCTTTTAAGCAGCCTTGTCCGCCGTCAGCCGGTTCCCGGTGCGCTTATCATCGCCCTGGGCGAGCATGTGGATTACTGGGACGGGAACGGCTGGCGCGACCCATTTTCCAGCCATGCCCTCACAGTGCGCCAGAACGATTATGCGGCTTCTTTTCACAACGACACGGTCTACACGCCGCAGATGGTCGTGGACGGGCGGACGGAATTTGTCGGCAGCGATGACAGCAAAGTGTCCGCCGCCATTGCCCATGCCGCCCGCACGCCCAAAGCGCAGGTGACAATTGCGCCCGATGCGCAGCCGGACACGTTTACCGTTTCCGTGCATGATCTGCCCACTCTTGCGTCCGGTGACGCGGCGGACGTGTATTTGGCCGTCACGGAAGACGGTCTGCGCTCGCATGTCGCTCGCGGCGAAAACGCCGGACGGACTTTGACCCATGTCGCCGTCGTGCGCTCCCTGGAAAAACTGGGGACGGTCCGAGCGGGCGAGACGTTTTCCGTGCAGCACCGTCTTGCCTCATCGCCGAAGGGGCAGGCTGGAAGCCAAAACGTCCTTGTGTTCGTGCAGGCGCGCGCCAGCCGCCGCGTGCTGGGGGCAGCCCTGGCGTCCCGCACGGCTTCCGCCGGGTAATCGCAGAAAAGCCCTGAGTTTTATGACAAGCGGGCCGGCGGCACAGTTGCCGCCCGCCTGTTTTTCCCTCTTTGTCCTTGCTCTTCCACGGCGCACCCAAGGCTTTGCAACGACGGAGCAATTTGTTCCGTCGTCGGTACAGGCTCGCCATGCGAGTGGTACAAGCTCGCAATGCGAGTGCAAAGCCATGGGTACGGGCGGGAAAAGCACTTTTTTCCGGCATCTCAGCGTCCCTCCCCTGCCCGCGCGAGGCAGGGAAGGGACGATTGCGAGGCGGGGAAAGAAGCTTAAAAACGGCTTTGTTGGCTCAGGCAATGCCAACAAAACGCGCCAGCAGCGCATCCGGGTCCGGCTGGGGCGGGCGGACCGAAACGCGCAGCAGAATGCTGGTGCCGCTGCCGGACGTACTCAGCACCAGGGTGTCCGAAGATTGCAGCATCAGAAAAAAGCCCATGCCCAGTGACCGGCGCGTGGAAAACCCGGCATCCAATGTGGCCCGTGCCAGGCTTGCCGGGGCGATGCCTTCCCCCCGGTCGTTGACCTGCACAATGATCGCGTCCGTTTGTGTCCAGACTTGGGCCGTGCCGCCTTTGCCATGCTTGACGGCATTCGTGGCCGCTTCGGTGACTCCTGTACACAAGTCCGCCACTTGCTCGTAAACCATGCCCTGCTCCTGGCCCAGTTTTTGCAATGTCCGGCGCAGGCCGGAGGCATCCTGTGGCTCTTCCAAAGTGACCAGGAGATCAGCCTGTCCCAAAGCCATATCGATGGGCGGCATTTCATCCGGCTCCACGAGGCGCAGCTTGCCGCCGGTCACCGCCATCAGCACATCCTGGTGGAAGAGGCGCTTTTCCTGCTCGGTTTCCAGCAGGCGCGCATTGGCGCCTGCCAGTTGCGTATTGCTTTGGGCCAGGCTGTTGTTGGCATTGCTGAGACGCTCGCCCGCCGCCCGCACCTCGCCCAATGCCGTTTGCAGCAGGCCAGTCACGCAGGCAATAGTCATTGTGCCCAGCAGCAGCGCCCCAAACTCAATGTCGTCCGCAAGCCTGGGGGCGGCCAGCAGCCGATCCGCGCCCTGCTGACCACTGCTGAACAAAAAAATGCGCGCCAGAAGCACGCTGGCGACAGCAGTCAGGATGCCGCCGCGCACCCCCAGCAAGGCCGCCCCAATCGCCACGGGGATCAAATAAAAGATTGTGTAGGGACGATGCGTACCCGGCAGGCGGGTGAGTAAAATCTCGCCTTGCGTCACCAAAACAAGCAGCAGCACTGTGCCGAGAGCAGACAGCAGAACGCGGGCAAAGCGTGGCCTTGCCGAGGAAGACTTGAGCAAAGAAAGGGAGGTGGAAAGAAAAAGGCGTGGCATCAAAGCATCCAAATGACTCTTGCTGATGCGGAAGACGTTCTGCACAATGCCCGTTTTTCCCTGCCGCCAAACATTTTATACCAATAAAGATAAACGCGGCACACGCGGTGGGGCAGGATATGAGGGCAGCAAGCGCGAACACGGTGCTTTATGCCGCCACCCAATCCGCGCCTGCTGTTTTACGCCGTCAACGGCCTGGGGCTGGGCCATGTCACCCGTCTGCTGGCGATTGCCCGGCAGGTGCGCGCCCAGTGTCCCGAGGCCCAAATCCTGTTTGTCACGGCCTCCGAAGCGGACAACGTCATCTACCAAGAAGGCTTTGCCGCGCTCAAAGTGCCATCCAAGACCATCGCTTCGGCAACCCGCCTGCGTCCCCAAACCTACGCCAAGCTGGTGCAGACAGTCACCTGGAACGCCGTGGCCGCGTTTAACCCCGCCATTCTCGTGGTGGACACATTCCCGGCAGGCTCCGTGCACGAACTTCTGCCAATCCTGCGGTGGGAAATGCGGCGCGTGTTTGTGTACCGCGCGCAGCAGGCCGAACAAGCCGGTGACCCGTTTTTCCAAAACACGCTGGCCTTGTATGATTTGGCGATTGTGCCGCACGCACAGGATACGGAAACAATCCTCCTGCCGCCGCATCTGCCCGCCGTGTGGACAGGCGACATCCTGCTGCGCACGCGCGCGGACGCTCTGCCCCGCGCGGAAGCCCGTGCGCGACTAGGCCTGCCCACGGAGGGCCGCATCCTGTATGTGACATTTGGAGGGGGCGGGGCGGACGAAGTGCGGGACGCGCTGGCCCTGACCCAGGCCGCGCTCGCGGACACGGACTGGGTTGTCGCTGTCGCGCGCGCCCCGCTGGAGCGCTTGGGCGCGTCCGCCCTGCCCCCGCACTGGCAGTTTGTCTCTTACTATCCGATGGCGGAGTGCTTCCATGCCTTTGACGGGGCCATATCGGCGGCAGGCTACAACAGCGTGGGGGAATTATTGCATCACGGCGTGCCGTCTATCCTGGTGCCGTTCGCGCGGGGCCTGGACGACCAGTTTGCGCGCGTGCAAAAAGCCGCAGGCGCAGGTGCGGCCCTGACATGTTCCTGGCAGCCAGACACCCTGCGCGCGGCTGTGCAATCACTGGCCGACCCTGCCATTGCCCAGCGGCTCGGCGCGCACGCACGGGCGCTGACCGAGGAAGACGGCGCAAGCCGCGCCGCATCCGCTATCTTGGGATTGCTGTAATCACCCATGCTTTTCAGGCTTGAGCAGGGGAAACAAGATCACGTCCCGGATGCTCGGCGCGTCCGTGAGGATAATTGCCAGCCGGTCCACGCCGCCGCCATAGCCGCCGGTCGGGGGCATGCCGTATTCCAAAGCCCGCAGGAAGTCTTCATCCATGGGGTGCGCCTCGGCATCACCGCCGGCCCGCAAAGCCGCCTGCTGCGCAAACCGCGCGCGCTGATCTTGCGGGTCGTTGATCTCGCTGAACGCATTGCCCAGTTCCGCCCCGGCCATGTACACCTCAAAACGACGCGTCAGATTGGGATTGCCCGGCACTTTTTTGGCGAGCGGCGAGGTTTCAATAGGAAAGTCCGTTATAAATGTCGGCTGCACAAGATTGGGCTGCGTGTAGCGCTCATGCAGCTTTTCAATGATGCCCCCCACGGTCGGCTCATCCTGGGTGGGCATGCCCAGGCGCTGCAAAACGGCGTGGGCAGATGTCAGTGTCGCGAGTTCTTCCGGCGCGACATTGGCGTATTGACGGATACCTTCCAGAATGGGCAGGCGGGCAAAGGGGGCCACCAGGCTGATACTCTCGCCCTGATAGGCAAAGTGCTCCTGCCCGTGCAGAGCGCGGCAGCAGGCCCGAAACATGCCTTCCACCAGGGCCATCATGTCTTCCAGGTTGGCATACGCCTGGTACAACTCCAGCATGGTGAATTCAGGGTTGTGCCGCGTGGAAATGCCCTCGTTGCGGAACACGCGCCCAATCTCGTACACCCGCTCAAAGCCTCCGACAATCAGGCGCTTCAAGTAGAGTTCCAAAGAGATACGCAGGTGCAGGTCGGTATCCAGGGCATTGTGATGGGTCAGAAACGGACGCGCCGCAGCCCCTCCCGCCACGGTTTGCAAAACAGGCGTTTCCACTTCCAAATAGTCTTGTGCGTCCAGATAGGCCCGCATGGCGCGCACGACTTTGATGCGTCCCACCAGCATTTCGCGGGAGGGCGCATTGACATTGAGGTCCACATAACGCTGGCGGTAACGCTGCTCGGTGTCTTTGAGTGCGCCGCTTTGCTTTTCTTCGCCCTCATCGCCCTCATATGTTTTGCCAAACGGCAGCGGGCGCAGAGATTTCGCCAGCAGGGTCAATTGCCGCACATGCACGCTGGTTTCGCCGGTTTTGGTCTTGAACACAAAGCCGTGCGCCCCGACAATGTCCCCCAAGTCCAGGCGGTGCTTGACATCGTCAAACAGCTCGTCGCCTATCTCGTCCCGGCGCACATAAATCTGGATACGCCCCGTCTCGTCCTGCACCTTGAGGAAGGCCGCGCGGCCCATAAGATTGAGCATCGTGATGCGCCCCGCAACTGAAACGGTCTGGCCGTCCAGGGCATCCGAGTTTGCCAGGATGTTTATGGCGTGGTGGGACGCGTCAAAACGCTCAATGGCGAACGGGTCACGGCCCGCCGCGCGCAGCGCGCTGAGTTTTTCCACCCGGACAGGGTCAACAGCATCGGCGAACACTTCGGGGTTTTCAGCAGCTAACACATCGGTCAAAAGGGGCGCTCCTTGCAGAAACTCGGCCCTCAATCGGGCCAGCCGAAAGTATACCCCAAAAGATAACAGCCCGCCCTTATGCTTCTGCATGGAGGCGGGCTGTGCTTGTGTTAGATTGACAACGGCTTACGCGGCCTTGCCCGCGCGGGTCGCTTCGGGGACTTCCACCAGCTTGCCGGACTTGACATCATACACGTAGCCGTAGATCGGGATGGAGGAGGACACGAAGGGATGCGCGCGCACTCGCTGCACATCACTGACTACGGATGCTGCCTGGTTGCTGATTGTCAGCCAGTCAATGAAATCGCCTTCCCTGGGGCCGGGGCCTGCCCCGACATCCGAAAAGCCGTCCGGCCCAAGCTGCGCCGTTTCCAGGCTTTGAGCCAGCAGTCCGCGCATGACATCATCCGTGAAAAACTGCCTGCCGCACTCGGTGTGGTGGATGATAAACCACTCTTTCGCGCCCAGCAGCTTACCAGCAGCTTATAGGAAATAACCAGGGAGCGAATGGCGTCGTCGCTTGCCCGTCCCCCGGCGTTGCGGATGACATGGGCATCACCTTCGGCCGGACCCGCATAGTTGGCGGGGTCTCACCTGGCATCCATTCAGGTGAGGATGGCGAAACTGCGAGCGGGCGGCAGGGTGAGGTTGGCCTTGTCCCCAAAGCTTTGAGCGTAGGCGGCATTGGCCGACAAAACTTCGTCAAGAATGGCGCTCATAGAAAATTACTTTTTCTCTCGCAAAATAAAAGCAGGATACGTCTTGAGGACGGCCTTATCCCCCTTCGAGACTTGAACGTTACTTTATGGAATAAGGTTTGTGTACCACTCAGATGCGATAGATGCGCCGCTGGTTCGGAGCATGGCGCGTTTGGGTTCATCCCCCTGTCCGCACACAACCACCGAGAGAACTGCGCCGCGTGACTTGGCCTGCGCAGTCGCTTCCGACAGCAACGCCTGCCCGACGGTTTGCCATAGTTCCGGGGCGGACACCGCAAAGTCATCCACCATGCAGACCTTCCCTCCGGGGTCATAAACAGGCGGCGCGCCAACAACACTGGCGATAAGAAAGCCCTCGACACCCTCCGGCCCCTCGGAAACCAGGACAATGTTGTTCTCACGCGCCAGTTGCGCCTGGAAGAACAGGCGCTGTTTTTTCGACGCGCCGTCTGCTTTGCGCCAGAAAACAGGGGAATACCGCGCGTACTGCGCACGCTTCACGTCGGACAATTCAACCATGCGGTTGATGTCTTCGGAGGCTGCCGCTCGGAGGCTCATCTCGGTTCCTATTCAGTTGCCGCTGCTCTTGCGCTCTGCTTTTCTGGTGGCGGAAGCCCAGCTCAGCAGTGCCCAAATCGGGGCAAAGATAGCGCACAACCCCAACACTGCGCCGAATATCGGGCCTCCATAGAACGCCAAAAAGAACGGCCAGTGCCAAACCCGCGTGGTGACATAGTTGAAACAGACCATCCAGAACGCGATTGTCACCGGAATGCCAAAGGCGACGATCTTGTTGACCCTGGCTTTTTCCTCTGCGCTTAGGCGAGCAAAGTTTGTTTGCTCAACACCATGCCGCTTGGGGCGGAGTTTTTTCATGGCAGCTTCTGCTTTCGGCGAGCAGCGCGTATGGCGGGTTAAATACGCCGTGCGCCTACTTGCGGATAGCCTTGATGGAGTACGAGGCTTTGCCGCCCGGCGCTTTCACCGACACCGAGTCGCCGACTTTCTTGCCGAACAGGGCCTCACCGACAGGAGACTCGTCGCTGATTTTGTCCAGGTTGGGGTTGGCTTCCACGGGCGAAACCATCGTGAACTCCCAGTCTTCATTCATGTCGTCGAGCACGGTCACGACCGACCCGATCCCGACGGTGTCCGTGGGGATTTCGGCAGGGTCGAGGGGACGTGCGATCTGCATGATATGTTTTAAGTCCTCAATACGACCTTCCAAAAACGCCTGCGCATTTTTGGCATCTTCGTATTCCGAGTTTTCTGTCAGCTCGCCGAACGAAATCGAGTCGCGGATCCTGTCCGCCACTTCCCGCCGCTCCGTCGTGCGCAGCTTATCCAGTTCATCGGCGATTTCTTTGTAACCCGCCGGCGTCAGCACTATTTCTTCGATATCACCCACTGAAACGGTCTCCTGTTCTGGGGCCACGGCTCCCTGCCAAAGAGTATTCTTTCTCGGCATCAGCCCAAATTGGGCGATACTATACCTGAGAATGCTTTTGTTTGTCAAGCAAAGCTGTCCATTTGTTCCCGCGCTTTGGGGGAGCATCCCCCCCAGGCGGCGCGGGGGGAGTGTTCTTTGACGGACGGCGCACCAATCCGCGCACCCGCGCTGTCGCATCCCGCAGGGAATCTTTGTAAAGCTTTTGCAAACGCGGGCCGGACAATGTCTGCCCCGTGCTGTAATAAATGGCCGCCGCTTTGCCGACTGTATAGGTGCCCGCATACGCGACCGACCCTTTCACCACCACGCCGATGCCGCCCGGCACCAGCCCGATCAGCTCGCGTGCGACGGCCCGCCACCCAAAGGCGCTCCCGACAACAGGCAGCAATTCGCGTGTCCGTTCCCGGATGTCCGGCGGCAGGCCGTACGCGGCGGCAATGCGCAGTAAAAGCTGGGCCTGGTTTTGGGTCAGAATAATCATATCTCCGATGGCCGTAGCGGGCAGTAGCACATCCCCAAACGGCAGAATGCCGGGCAGCGCGGTCATCACCGCCATTTTGGCGTTGTCCCACGACGACTCGCCGATCAATTGCGCCGTGACTGCGGGCCGAAACGCCGGGATGTGACACGCGAGGGCGAGACGCAGGTCGGGATGCTCCACGGCTATCTGCGCCAGGGCGGACGCCAGGGCCGCTTCATCACTTGTTAATAGATCGGCTTGCAAAACCAGGCTGCCCAGGACGACTTCCTGCGCGCTTCCATATGTCCGCACAAACGCACCAATAGCGGCCTGGGAATGTGGCCCGTCCGGCCCGGCGGAATTCTCGTGCGACAGCCGCACGGTGAGCGCCTGGCAGGCGGTTTCGTCACCCACAACGGCCAGCGCGAAAGGGCGGGCCGTTTCCTGGGCAATGTCGGACGTAGATAGCGACCGCACGCTTTTCCAGAACTTCAGCGCGCCGACTGCATGCGCCGTTCCAAACGGCCCAATCTTCAGCGATGGTATTTTCATGGGGAAACCTCGCCCGTCTTATACCCACTTCCGCGCCCAGCCGAACAAGTGTTGCGTGTTTGTGAAGCTGTTCTTAAAAGGGCGCTTGGGGATTGCAAAGGCTCAGAACGCGTGTTGCAAAGGCTGAGAACGCGTGTTGCAACGAAGGAACGGTTTGTTCCGTCGTTGGTATGCGCTTGATAAGCCGGGGAAAAGAAAGGGAACAGCCGGAAGAAGGAGACCCCCCGGCCTCCAACCCTGGGGGAGCAGGAGCAGATAACAAGCCCACTGCTTTTTGTCCTTTCCTGCTTTGGTTCCCCAGAATTGGGGCGGAGCGGCCTCTCTCGTTTGCCTCTTCTACTTGACAACGGCTGTCAATAAAGGGTAAAATGACGTTGATTATTGACAACTGATCCAGTGTAAAGGACTTCCCATGGCTGACGAAGAACTCCCCATTCCCGACCCCGAGCTGCCCACGCCCGAAGATGTGTCCGCTGCTCCCCCCGTGGCTGTCGTGCAGCAAAGCGCGGGCCAGAACGTGATTTCGGTCAACATCGAAGACGAGATGCGGCAGTCCTATTTGGACTACGCCATGTCCACGATCATCGCCCGCGCCCTGCCCGATGTGCGCGACGGATTGAAGCCCGTTCAGCGGCGCATTTTAATGGCAATGAGCGACCTGAACCTCACGCCCGGCGCGCAGCACCGCAAATCCGCCAAGATTGCCGGAGACACGTCGGGCAACTACCACCCGCACGGCGAAGCGGTCGTGTACCCCACGATGGTGCGCATGGCCCAGCCGTTCTCATTGCGCTACCCCTTGGTGGACGGGCAAGGCAATTTTGGCAGCATTGACGGCGATCCGCCGGCGGCTATGCGCTATTGCGTGACGGCAGAGACATTGGTCGTGACGGGCAACGGCCTGGTGCCGATGGGGGACATTTCCCAAGACGGCGGGGAAGATATTCAGGCCCGTGTTTTGTCGCATGGGGGCGTGACGCACACCGCCAGCAAATGGTTTGACAGCGGCATGCATCCCACCCTGCGCGTGCAAACGCGGCATGGCTACCAGGTGACGGGCACATCAAACCACCCGCTGCTGACGTGCCGGGCCGACGACCGAGGGCGGCCTTCGTTCCACTGGAAGACGCTCGGCGAACTGACTGAAGGCGACGTTTTAGTCGTTGACCGCAGCGAGAAGATGTGGCCTGAGCATCAGTCTGTTGACCTAATGCCACTTTACCCCACCCTGCCCCCCAAGAGCCGGACGCAGCATCACGCGCTGCCCGCGACGTTGGATGCCGACCTGGCATTCGTGCTGGGCGCGCTGACGACAGAAGGCACCGTGCGCGAGACCTGCATTGAGTTCACCAACACATTGGGGGCGTATGCCGAGATGTTCCAAGCCGCCTGGGCGCGCGTGTTCCCGACCTGCCGCCTGCATGTCTTCGCGCGCGATGCGACAGGCTGCGGCAAAAAGCCGCTCTTGCAGATGCAGGTAGTCAGCCGGCAGGTGATTGCGTTCCTCAATGCCCTGGGGCTGAACGGCAAGTCGGGGCAGCGGAGCATCCCACCGGTCGTTTTGCGCAGTTCGCAGGCAGTCGCCGCCGCCTTCCTGCGCGGCTTGTATGAAGGTGACGGGGCCGTGGAGCAGTCGGGGCAAAGCCTGCTGCGCGTCAGCCTGTGCTCCAACAGTGAACGCTTGTTAACAGAAACGCAGACCCTGTTATTGCGCTTCGGCATCACGTCGTCGCGCTTCTTAGACAGCAAGCGAGGCACGGGCCGCTTGTGCGTGGTGGGCCAGGACAACCTGCACCGTTTCGCGGGGAAGATTGGGGTCACGTCGCCTGCCAAGCGCGAAGCATTATTTAACGTCTTGGTGGCGCAGACGGGCCGGGCACTGTCGCAAAAAGACAGCATTCCACTGCTTGCCGCCTACGTGCGTGCCCGTGCGGTACGTCATCGCGAGTGGCTGACCAAGAACAACTTTGACCGCCCCGAACGGTTTGCGCTGGCCCCGCCGCGCCTGCGGGAAGCCATGCAGGACGCCGCCGATGGGCAGATGCTGGCGTTCCTCGCGCAGACCAACTATCTCTACGACCCCGTCACGAGCACAGAGGACGCGGGCAGGCAGCGCGTCTACTCGGTGCGCGTGGACAGCGACTGCCACTCGTTTGTCGCCAACGGCTTTGTCAACCACAACACCGAAGCGCGCATGTCGCCGTTCGCCACGGAAATGCTGCAAGACCTGGACAGGGACACGGTTGACTGGACGGATAACTACGACCAGACACGGCAGGAGCCTACCGTGCTGCCGGGCAAATTCCCAAACTTCCTGTGCAACGGCGGGTCGGGCATCGCGGTCGGCATGGCGACCAATGTCCCGCCGCACAATTTGGGCGAGATCGTGGACGGCCTGATGCACCTCTTAGACCATCCCGACGCGACGCCCGAAGAAATGCTGACGTTTGTCAAAGGCCCGGACTTTCCCACGGCAGGGTTAATACTGGGCACCAAAGCGATCCGGCAGGCTTACGCGACTGGGCGCGGGTCGGTCATTATGCAGGCCCGCACGACGATTGAGACGGAAGGGGGACGCAACACCATCGTCATCACCGAGCTGCCCTATCAAGTCATCAAAGCGCGCCTGATTGAACAGATCGCCGACTTGGTGAAACAGAAGAAGCTGGAAGGCATCGCCGACCTGAACGACTATTCGGACCGGACAGGCATGCGCGTCGTCGTGACATTGAAAAAGGATGCCTACCCGAAGAAAGTCCTGAATTACCTGCTGAAACACACGCCCCTGCGCACGACGTTTGGCGTGAATATGCTCGCCCTGGTGACGGGGCAGCCGCGCATCCTCAACCTGCCGCAAGCGCTGAACTTCTTTCTCGACCACAGACGCGAGGTGGTGACACGGCGTACCCTGTTTGAATTAAACAAGGCGAAAGAGCGCGCCCATATCCTCGAAGGCTTGCTCATTGCCCTGGACTTCCTGGACGAGATTATTGCGCTCATCCGTGCCTCGCGCACGGCGGAAGCGGCGCGCGGGCAGATGATTGAGCGGTTCACGCTATCCGTGCGTCAGGCCGACGCCATCCTTGCGATGCAATTGCGGGCATTGACTGGATTGGAGCGCGAGAAGACAGAGAATGACTATAAAGAATTACTCAAGCAGATCGCGTTCTTCGAAGACATTCTTTCCAGCCCGGCCCGCGTTGCCCAGATCATCAAACAAGAATTAAAGGCTCTTAAAGACAAGTATGGCGACGAGCGGCGCACCCGGATTGTGCCCATGGAAGCCGAGGAGATCGGCGATGAAGACCTCATCCCCGAGGAGGAAATGATCGTCACCATCACGCGCGACGGCTATATCAAGCGCGTTCCCCGCGAGACATTCCCTGACCAGAAGCGCGGCGGCAAAGGGCGCATCGGGGCGCGGCCCAAAGAAGACGACCAATTGGAGCACATGTTTGTCGCCACGACCCACCACTTTATCCTGTTCTTTACAGACCGGGGCCGCGTGTATCGTCTCAAGGCGTATGAAGTGCCCCAAACATCGCGCACCGCTGTCGGCACGGCGATCATCAATTTGATCAATGTGCAGCCCGGCGAGCGCATCACCGCGACTGTCCCGATGAAGGATTATAAAGACGCCGACGGCTTCCTCTTGTTTGCCACGGAGTGTGGCGAAGTCAAGCGGACCAAGCTTGCTGAATTCGCCAATTTACGCAACAATGGCCTGATTGTCTTCGACATCGAGGAGAATGATGCCCTGCGCTGGGTCGCCCATACGACGGGCAAGGATGAGGTTGTCCTCGTCACGCGCAAGGGCATGTCCATTCGCTTCGGCGAGGATGCCGTGCCGCCGCGCGGACGCGCCGCCGGGGGCGTCCGCGGTATCCGTTTGAGCGAAGAAAAGGATGATCGCATTGTGGGCATGGGGATTGTGCAGAACGACAAGGAGCTGCTGGTTATCAGCGGCAAAGGAATCTCCAAGCGGACACCGTTTAGCGAGTACCGCGTGACCAATCGGGGCGGGCTGGGCATCAAGACCATGAACCTGGGCGACAAAACTGGTGACGTGGTGGATGCTCTGGTGGTAGACCGCGATGACCGCCTGCTGATTATGACGGACAAGGGGATCACCATCAGACTGCGCGTGGACGACATCCGTTCGTCCGGGCGGTCGACCCAGGGTGTCCGCGCGATCAACCTCGCCGACGACGACCAGGTATCCAGTGTCGAGCGCATGCTGGCGGAGAAGGAAGCCGTGGACGCTTAGGTTCCACGCCAAAGGGCCTGCTGGAATGCTCCGGCAGGCCCTTTGTTTCGCCCCACTTATTTCAGGATTACTCTTCCACCACTTCGCGGATGCGACGCTCCAGCCGCTCCAAATCCAGGCCGCCTTCATCGCGGGCGATACGCCGCACGGTCGCGTTGACATTGTGCAAATCCTGCATCAAATCGCGCAGGATTTCCTGCTGCTGGCGCGACTGAGTGACTTCGCGCGGCTCCTGCACCAGGTCGCGAATGATAGAGTCCTCGGCGCGCGACGCCACCACCGGGTCGGGCCGCCCTTCCACATGCACGAATGTGCGCCGTCCGGGTCCCCGGTCTTCTTCTATCGGCAGCACGGCGGTGACCTGGTCGGACCGCACATATTTCCCAAAGCCCAGATGCACCAGCATGGATGATTGTATTCGCATTTGCCTTGTTTCTCCCTTTGTGTTCTAGTATCAATAACAATGAAAACGGGTGAATAGTTCCCAGAATTGGTGCTTGACGGGCAAGCTGTGCCGTGTTATAATGGCACATCTCAACCAGGACAAGAGGGCGACAATGGCAACCAGACGCAGTTTTCTCGCAGGGCTTGGCATCGGTCTTTTCTCGGCAGCGGCGGCGTGGGCCGACCCGCCCGGCGTTATTTCCGCGCCCGCAGCGGCCACTGATGCCGTTGACACCGTGCGCCAGTATCTCGCCTATCGCGCCACGAACGAGTGGACAAAAGCCTATGCGCTGCTGTCCCTGGAAATGCAGAAGATGGTGTCCCTAAACGAGTTCGTGCGGTCTCAGCCATTTCCCAGCGGCTCCTCCGCAGAAGGTATGCCGCCTAGCCTGGTTGCCATGTACCCGTTCTTTGTTAACACCGGAGACATACTCAGCTACAAGTATCAAGTGGTCGGCATTGCTCCCGAAGACCCGCACACTGTCCTTGTCAGCGCACAGCCGCAGTCCACCGGGCAAACGGATGCCGCCAAGCCGTTGCTGCTGCGCGTTGTCACCGTTCCCGACCCGCTGGCGAGAGTGGCCCGCATTGATTTAAACGCGACAATTGAGCGCAACGCCCCGCTTGAGTTCGCAAAGGCACGGGAAAACGCGCGCCAAACGGCCTCGTTATCCAATCTCAAGCAACTCTCCCTTGCTATGTTCCGGTATGCGTATTACCATAATGAACACTATCCGCCTGCGGCAAAGTGGGTGGATGCCATCAGCCCATACCTAGCGGGCACAAGTGGATCACACGCGGAGCGGCAGCGCGCCACAGCCTCGCTGTTCCATGACCCCTCGGCCCCCGATGGCCAGAAGTGGTCGTATGCCTTTAACAGCAACCTATCAAAGTTGACTCTCGCGCAGGTAGCCGCCCCTGCCACAACGGTGCTGCTGTTTGAGAGCAATGCTGGTGTCAAGAACGCCGCAGACACCGGCCAAAGCATTCCTCGCCCCGGACGGCACAGCGGCGGCACCGACTATGCCCTAGCCGACGGCCATTGCAAATATTACCGCGACACGTTGCCCGCCGCCGACCGCCGCCAATTTCTGTCTTTCTCCCCCACCGGCAATTAGATGTGTTGGGCGGGCTGAAGGCATTGCTCCCTCGTTTCCAGCGCGAACCAGGCCCTGAGCAACGACGGAACAGTTTGTTCCGTCGTTGGTACGCCTGCAAAGTGCCCTAGAAACGCGCAGGCAATGCCAGCGCAAGCCGCCTGCACCCGCCCCGTTCTCTTGACAACCCCAAAGCGTCGTGCCATACTGACGGGACTATGCCGAGCAATCCCCCCGATGAAATCCTGTCCCTGCTGGCCCGTGATGCCCGCACCAGCCCCGAACTGATTGCCACCCTCACCGGACGCGAACCCGGCGAAGTGCGCGCCCGCATTGCCGAGTATGAGCAGGGCGGCATTATCAAACGCTACAAAACCATCATTGACTGGGAAAAGGCAGGCGTGGAGCGCGTCTTTGCCTTTATTGATGTCAAAGTGCTGCCTGCCCGCGATGTCGGTTTTGATGCCGTGGCCGAGCGCATCTACCGCTGGCCGGAAGTGCATAGCGTGTGGCTCGTGTCCGGGGGCAGCGACCTGCGCGTGGTTGTGGAAGGGCGCGACATGCGCGAGCTGGGCCGCTTTGTTTCGGAGAAGCTCAGCACGATTGAAGGCGTCACGGGCACGGATACGCACTTTCTGCTGCGCCGCTATAAGGAAGACCAGGACGTGTTCGCCGAACTGGAACCCGACCAGCGCCTTGTTGTCACCCCGTGAAAAAGGAAAGTTTCTATGCTTACTAAAGATGAAGCCGCCGAGGAACTAATTCACTGGCACTTCAGCCTGGACTCGGAAATTACAGACATCTATCGGTTTCTTGCGCCCGATGAAGACGATGCAAACGAACCGATCAAGTTGCTGGAAGTTAATCCCGAAACACGAGAGACAGGTTTTGTTGGGCCATTTACCTTCGGAGCGGCCCCGGACGCACCCTATCCGATGTCTATCGCTTTGGTGACACCTACAGAAATGGCACAAGTTAAAGCAGGTAAAATCCCTCTTCCGACACGCTGGAGCCTGGATAGCGCGAAGCATTATCTGCCCCAGAAAAACAGCAATGGCAAAGGATAAGATACAAAACCGGTACGATTGGGCTGATGTGTTTGCCGCACAAAGCCGCTCAGATTTTCAGGTTTATGATACGCTTCCACTTGCAGTAGAAGATTGCCATAGGCTGCATTACCTTCAAATGGCTGGTGAGAAGATCGCCAAGGCATACCGTTTGCGCGACACAGAAATCGGGTTGGAAGAGGCGATGAAAAGCCATGTTGCTTTCTCGCATTTTGCTGCCTCCATGCTGATTTCACCATCTAGTAAAACCCGCTACAAGGGAAAAGAGGCTTGGCTACAGCAGACCCTCAAGCGTGTGCAAGGGCTGGCTCGCGAGATTGAAAAGCTTGCACCGGCAGTGGATCGTCAGCGGTCTCCCGCGAACGCGGAATATCCGTGGGCCGAAGAGGAAAGCATTGTGACGCCATGCCGATATGTCTACCCAGTTATGACGGCACTGCGGCAGCCTAGCGGCAGTGAGTTTCTTAAACTGTTGCGAGAGACCATTGAAGATTATCCTAGCACGCAGCCAGCCTGAGACATAGCCGTTTTTCTGGGCCGAAGCCGTGGTAAAGAAGACACAAACAATATGAGCCAAGACCAAGCATTGCCGCCGCTGTCGCGAATAGCGCGCGACCTCGCGCCGTCCGGCATCCGGCGCTTTTTTGACATTGCCGCGCAGATGGAAGATGTCATCTCGCTGGGAGTAGGCGAGCCGGATTTTCCCACGCCGTGGGCCGTGCGCGAGGCGGCGATTTACTCGCTGGAGCGCGGGCAGACGACGTACACGTCTAACTACGGCCTCATTGAATTGCGCCGGTTGATTGGGCGTCACCTGAGCGAGCGATACGGCGCGCACTACCGGGCCGACGACGAGATTTGCGTCACCGTGGGCGTGTCCGAGGGCATGGACCTTGCCATGCGCGCCCTGCTGGATCCGGGTGATGAAGTGTTAGTCCCAGAACCGTGCTACGTGTCTTACAAGCCGTGCGTATCGCTGGCCGGGGGCATTCCCGTCGGTGTCCCGACCTATGCCGACCAGCAGTTCCGGGTGTCCGCGTCGCAATTGGAAGCGCTGACGACGCCGCGCACCAAAGCCGTCCTGCTGGGCTATCCGTCCAACCCGACCGGCGCAACCATGCCGCGCGCCGCATTGCAGGAGATTGTCGACTGGGCCAAAAAGCGCAATTTGTATCTTATCAGCGACGAAATCTACGACAGATTGACTTATGACGGTGCGCATACGTGCGTGGCGTCCCTGCTGGGCGCGTGGGAGCGGACGATCACCCTCAACGGCTTTTCCAAAGCGTATGCCATGACCGGCTGGCGTTTGGGCTATGTGTGCGCGCCCGAACCGATACTCAGCGCGGTTGTCAAGATCCATGCCTACACCATGCTGTGCGCGCCGATCATGGGGCAAAAAGCGGCCATTGAAGCGTTAAAAAGCGGCGAAGCATCCGTGCAGGAGATGGTCGGGCAGTACAATCAGCGGCGGCGCTTGATTGTGGCGGGATTAAACAACGCGGGCCTGCCGTGTCATATGCCGCAGGGAGCGTTTTACGCCTTTCCCAGTGTTGCGCCGACGGGCCTGAGCGCCGAAGAGTTTGCCGAGCGGCTCTTGTTTGAGGAACATGTCGCAGTCGTGCCCGGCAGCGCGTTCGGCGCAGGCGGAGAAGGGCACATCCGCTGCTCGTATGCGACCAGTTTGGAGAAGATTGAAACTGCCCTCGCACGCATCACCCGCTTTGTCCGCAAAGTCGCCCCTGCGTCCCAATCGGCAGCGCGCCCCGAAGCCGGAATGCTGACATAAAACTTCAAAGGCCCCCCTGCCCCAAGTTTGGGGTGCATGATTAGGAACAAGGCATTAGTATGCCTTACTCTGGCTCCCCAGAATTGGCCCTCGTATGCTAAAGCATTACTGCGTATCGCAGGGCCTCCGCCTTCCAGGTACGCCAGTGCGTTAGCGGGGAGCAGGGCGGGGGGGCTTTTTAATTCATTCGCCAAAGAGAAACACCATGCAGTACGGCACTCTTGCCGGAGTTGACAAGCCCATCTCGCGTCTTGTACAAGGCACGATCACCGACTTTGATCCCGCAAACCCCGATGCCTGCTTCGCGCTTTTGGACATGGCGCTGGCGCATGGCATCAGCACATTCGATCAGGCGCATGTGTACGGGGCAGCCCGATCCCAGATTTTGGGCCGGTGGATGCGGGAGCGAAATGTGCGCGACCAAATCGTCGTTTTGGCGAAAGGCGCGCATCCGTACAACCGGCCCCGCGTCACCCCTGAAGACATCACAGCCGATCTTCACGACGCATTGACGTGGCTGCAAACCGACAGCATAGAACTGTACGTGCTGCATCGCGACGATCTCAATGTGCCGGTCGGCCCGATTGTGGAAACGCTCAACGCGCTCAAAAACGAGGGTAAAATCCATGCCTTCGGCGGCTCCAACTGGACCATAGCCCGCCTGGAGGAAGCCAATAGGTATGCGCGCGCCCATGGCCTGACCCCATTTGCCGTGTCCAGTCCCAATTTCAGCCTTGCCGAACAGGTGCAGCCGCCGTGGAACGGCTGCCTGACCATCAGCGGGATGGGGCACGAAGCCGACCGGGCCTGGTACGCGCAAAGCGACCTGGCCTTGTTTACCTGGTCGAGCCTGGCCGGAGGCTTCTTCAGCGACCGCTTTCACCGAGACAATTTGGACACCATTGCCTCAGACGATCAGTATGCGCAGAGCGTCATCAAAAGCTATTGTTATGAACCAAACTTCGAGCGTCTGGATCGCGCGCGCGCACTGGCCGAGCAAAAAGGCAAAACGGTGCCGCAGATCGCCCTGGCGTTTGTGCTGTGCCAGCCACTGGCTGTTTTCCCTATCATTTCATGCGCGAGCCAGGCCATGTTCGACGCCAATGTGGGTGCGCTCGACATCGCCCTCACGCCGCAAGAACTTTTGTTTCTAGACCTCAAAGCCGATGTCCCCAGCTAAAGCAGCACAAGAAAAGGCCGCACCCAACGGGGTGCGGCCTTTTTCGTGTCCAGACCAATTTCATTTTGCCGCCTGTCTCAAGCCGTCAAATGCAGCATCACCATGAAATGACACGCGCTGCCGCCCAGCACAAACAAATGCCACAAATCATGCGCGCCGAACTTGCCCGGCCACAAGCGCGGACGATTGGTGGCGAAGATTACGGCTCCAATGGAATACACAATGCCGCTTGAAACCAGCCAGGTAATCGCAGACGGCGGCAGGGCCTGACGCAGCGGCCCAAACGCAAGCACAATCAGCCAGCCCATAATCAAATACAACGCGACGCGCACCCATTCCGGCGCCCTGGTCCACAGCACGACCGTACCGATGCCTAATGCCGCCAGTCCCAGCTCGACACCCAGCATGCTCCAGCCCCAGGCCCCGCGCAAAGGCAAAAGGCACAGGGGGATATACGATCCGGCAATCAAACAATAAATCGCGATATGGTCGAACTTTTGCAGACGCGCCTCGCCTTGAGGGGTAGCCCAAAGCGAATGGTAAATCGCCGACGCCGTGTACAGCATAATAAGGCTCACGCCGTACAAGGCGAAAGCCACGGTCTGCCACGGACGCCCATGCGCCAGGAAGAGCAGGACGACCAGCCCGGCCACGGCCAGGCCCGCGCCCAAGGCATGCGAAATGCCGCTGAACGGCTCACGCAGCCACGTTTTATGTTTCATCTTGTTGTCCTTTGGCTACTTTGGAACGGCCCCGCAATTCACTCTTTCAGCCTTGCTATTTACCCGGCCCACGTGATATAATACCCGCACTGCCCCTCAGGAGGATTTCCCATGCCCTATATCATTGCCGAGCCGTGTATCGGCGTCAAAGATAAATCGTGTGTCGCCGTGTGCCCCGTCGACTGCATCCACGAGGCCGATGACCAGCTTTACATCGACCCTGCCGAATGCATCGACTGCGGCTTGTGCGAGCCCGAGTGCCCCGTGGACGCCATCTTCATGGAAGATGAAGTGCCGGAGCAGTGGAAGTCGTTCATTGAGAAAAACAAAGAGTTAGCCGCGGCAGGCTAAGTTTCAGCTTCCTTTTCTGGGCGTATCCCGCGCCGCTTTGTTCCCCAAGCGCGCCGGATACGCCCGTTTTGCGTCTGCCTTTTCTCCGCTTTGCTGGCTGTGTGAAAGACGTGTTATGTACCTGGAAATCGCCGAACGCCTGCGCCGGTGCCTGGCCGATGTGCCCGTGCTTACACGTGACGCTCTGGCTGGGTTCTTTGGCGTTCCTTTGCACTGCTTTTCTCAGGACGGCGACGTCATCACGTTTCACCAGTCCGGCAGCCACATGGCCCTGTCTTATGTGCTCAAAGGCACTTTGTTCTTTTCGGACACGCACCAGATCGTGCGCGGCTATCCGCGCATTCTGCCCACATCTGATTACACCCCGGAACGCTTTGCGATAGCCGAAGAGCGCAGCTTGTTTCGCGCCCTGCGTGACGGCGAAGTGGTCGTGGAAAAGAAGGAAGACGGGGTCAACATACGCTTGTATATCCACAATGACCAGCCGCGCTTCGCCACACGCGATGTGTTTGATGGCTCCAACCCCTTGGTCTCGGCGGGCATTGAAAACGTGCGCGGATTGGGCATTGACTATGGGGCGCAGGCCCGCCGCCTGATGGACAAGCTTTGCCCGCGCGCGTATGCGCTGGCCGGCCTGGGCTACACCCCATGCTTTGAAATGCTGTTACCCGAAGTGGACACCGTAATTCCCGCCGATGTTCCCGACTTGGTCTTGATTGACGTCATCGACCCCGACTTTCAATTTGTGGATCGCCTGGAGAAAGAGCGCATTGCGGAAGATTACGGCCTGCGCGTTGTCGCGCTGCAAGGACGGCTGGTCGGGGGCAGCGAAGCGGGGGATGTTTACAAGCGCCTGCGAGGGCTGGAGCATCTGGCGGCCCAGGCGGGCATCGAGGGCTATGTTGTCAAAGGCCGCTTTGACCAATCCGACCAGGTGTTTGTGAAAGTAAAGCCTGCCGCTGTACGCGAAGCGCACCGCGTGTTTTCATCGGGCGACTTGCAGGCGGTCTGGGAAGCCATAGGGGAAGATTTCACGCCGGAGTATCTGGACGACGCCGAGTTTGCCGAAGAAGCCATGCTGGACTACCTGGGCACGCGCGGGCGCAATGCCCGCTGGCAGGTGCAGGACTTCCTGGCGGCCCTGGAAGCCAAGGCCGCACCTTCTGGCTGACTTGTTGCAGTTGTCAAGCCTGACTAAGCCACTTGCGCCGGTATGCGCTCGTCTTGCCTGCCCCGGACAGCGTTGCGGCCCGATGCTTTGGCGGCATACAAAGCCTCGTCCGCGCAGCGGATCAAGTCGCGGGGCGACCGGGCATCGCGGGGAAATGTCGCGTAGCCGACACTGACAGTCACCTGTGTCGTGTGGGGCATCCCGCTCAGATCCGCTTGTTCCTGGTCGATCAAAGCGAATGTCGTCTGCGCCACACCCCGCCGGATACGCTCCGCAATCAGTGCGGCCTCTGCGCATCCCGTTTCCGGGCACAGCACCACAAATTCCTCGCCGCCGTAGCGGGCGGATTTATCCACCGAGCGCAGGCTGTCCCGCAGCACTGTCGCCAACTGGCCCAAAAGCGCGTCCCCCGCCTGATGTCCCAAAGTGTCATTGAAGCTTTTGAAGTGGTCAATATCCAGCAAAATCAGGGACAGGGGACGATCATAACGCTCCGCGCGGTGCATTTCCTCGGTTAAGTTCTGCTCGAAGCGCCGGAAATTATCCAATCCCGTCATGGCGTCACTGTAAGCCAGCGATTGGTAATCCTGCTGCAAGATCACGCGCTGCAGCGAAAACGCCGCGCGGGTCGCCAGTTGTTCCAGACGCTCCACGCCCGCACCATCCAGTCCCTGCGGGGTGTCGTAGCCGACATACAGCAGGCCGATCAAGCTGTCCATCGTGCCCAGCGGCACGAACGCAAAGCTTTGGGCGCGCGAGTCAAGTCCGGCCAAGCCCGGCGTCAGCGGGTCGGAGTTTTGGCCCCCACGCCGAGGCACATAGCAAACGGGATTGTCCGACCCGAAAGCCGCCGCATCAACAAGGTTCCACTCGTTCCAGTACGCCTGCTCCAGCGCCAGAAACGGCTGCAAAGCCACCCGCTCCCGCAGCCCGCTCGCCGCCCTCAGTTCCAGGCGGCTGCCGGATGCCGATTTCAGATAAATCGCGCAGACCGGGCAGGATGTCAGCTTTTGCACGTTAAACAAAACCAGGTTCAGGGTCGTGTCAAGGTCGGCGGCGCTGTTCATCATCTGCGACATGTCCAGCATGGCGGACAGGTTCTTGGCTTCGCGGTCCAGCTGGAAATAGCGCTCCTGCATTTGAAGGTTGAGCAGGCATCCGAAGACTGCCGCCAGGAGAAACGAAAAGCCGACAGCGGCCTGAAGCCAGCTGAAACCGTGCGCGGGCAGGTGGCCGTGCGACGTGATGGCGGCGCAGATCGCCAGCATCCCCACACTGGTCACCAGGCCCAGACGCAGGCTGAACATCAGCGAGGCCAGCAGAACCGGCAGGTACAGCGCGCACAGAAAGGGCGAATCGGCGCTCCCCGTCAGCCGCACGAACAAGGTTGCGCACAGCGCAAACGCCGCCGTCACCAGGCTGTCGCTGGCCGAGGTTTCATCGTCGGCTTTTATCAGCCAGCCCTGCGCGGTGGCAAAGGCGTAAAAAACCACCATGACAATCGCCAGCGCGATCATCGCGCCCGGATACGCCCCGACCGACACTCCGACGATCAAGGCCAGCGCTCCAAACACTGCCGCGAGTAGATTGTTAGCCCCACTGCCGATTTTTACTTTCAACGTGCTGTTATTGTTCTTTCCCGCGCTCCCCAAGCAGGGCGCGCGCTTTGCCGATCTGGGCGGCCACCGATGCCGCCCCCGTGCCGCCTTCCGAAAGGCGCGCATCGGCGCTGCCTCGCGGACTGACCAGGTCCTGGGCATTCGCCCCGGAAAATAATCCCGATGCCGCTGTCAATTCTTCCATTGTCAGGTCTTCCAGCACGCGCCCATTCCGGGTACACGCACCGACCAGTTTCCCCACCACTTCATGTGCCTGCCGAAACGGCAGGTTTTGCCGCACCAGATAATCCGCCATGTCCGTCGCGGTGGAAAAGTCCCCCCTGAGCGACCCCGCCATGCGCGCCGTGTTGAACGTCGTGTTTTGCAGCAGCGTGTTCAGCACGGCAAGGCTCACGGTCGCCGTATCCAGGGCATCAAAAAGCGGCTCTTTGTCCTCCTGCATATCTTTGTTATACGCAAGCGGCAAACCCTTCATCACCATGAGCAGGGCGTGCAAGTCCCCGCACACGCGCCCGGTCTTGCCGCGCATCAGCTCGGCCACATCCGGGTTTTTCTTTTGCGGCATGATCGAGCTGCCCGTGGTGACATTGTCCCCCATCTCGGCCCAGCCGAATTCGGGCGTGCTCCACAAGATCAATTCTTCGCACAGCCGCGAAAGATGTACCATTATTATTGCCAGGCTCGCGATAATCTCTAGGGCAAAATCACGGTCTGAAACGCTGTCCAGGCTGTTTTCCGTGACATGGGTAAAGCCCAGCTCGCTTGCCACCATTTGCCGGTCGATGGGAAATGTCGTCCCGGCCAATGCCCCCGCGCCCAGCGGCAGCGCGTCCATGCGCCGCGCGGCGTCGGCCAGCCGTCCGTCATCGCGTCCCAGCATCCAAAAGTACGCCAGCAGGTGATGGGCCAAACGTACCGGCTGCGCGTGCTGCAAATGAGTCATGCCCGGCAGCAGCGTGTCCGGGTGCGCCTCGGCATGGATGACAAGCGTTTCCTGCACGGCCAGCAGGCGCTGACGCACCGTGACTATCGCATCGCGGGCATACAAACGCAGGTCGGTCGCGACCTGGTCGTTGCGCGAGCGCGCCGTGTGCAGCTTGCCCGCGACCGGGCCGAGACGCTGGGTCAGCAGTGTTTCCACGCCCATGTGGACATCTTCCGCATCCGGCGGCAGAACTGCGCGACCCGCATGCAGATCATCGGCCAAAGCTTGCAGGCCGTCCGCGATGGTTTGCGCCTCGCTTGGGGTAATTATTCCACACTGTCCCAGCATGTTCACATGGGCGATACTGCCCCGAATGTCATACGGCCACAGGCGCGCATCAAACGCGAGGCTGGCATTAAACTGATGAACCAGGGCATCGGTTTCCTGCGAAAACCGTCCCGCCCACAATTTAGGTGCGTTGGTCATAATCTGCTTTCCTCCGGTAAAATGCTGTCATGGAAAACGAAACAGAGAGAGATACGCTTGCCCTGCTGGACATGCACCCGCTTGCCGCAGACATCATGCCCGGCACGATGAGCGGTGCGGAGATGCTGGAGCTGTACGAGCGCGCAGGCGTCTTTGAGACGTTCGCCTTTCTCAACGACTTGATCGGCCCCGACAAGCAGTACGCCGACAGCACCGAGTATCTGCTCGCCATGCGGGAAAAGGCGGCACGGCGGGGACACGAGACCGAATGAGGCTCACGTCCAAAGTCACGCACGTTCTGGATGCCGACATCATCATTGACGTGCAGCGCCTTCACCCTCCCGCCCTGCTCCGGTACGGGCAGCTCGCGCCAGGGGAAGTAGCGATGGCAGGCCCGGCGCTGATGGAGCTGTACCAGGCCGCGCAAAATGCCCGGCAGGTGCAGGCCGTACACATTCTGGTCGCGCCCCACCCAATCGTCTGGCCCGGCGACGCCGAAGCCACGCGCGCCGCCTTGCTGTTTCGCTCCCTGCACCTTTCACATGGCATCGGCCTGGTAGACATGCTGAACGCCACCACGGCCCTGACGCATTCCCTTCCCCTCTGCACGTTCAACGTCAAGCACTACCGCCTTGTCCCCGCTCTTGCCACCGAGCAGCCTTACGTACGCTGAGTTTATGCATCGGGGCTTTTAACTTGCAAACGCTTGTCCTGGGGATTTACCCGGCTTTCCCAGCGCACAGCAACGACGGAAGAATTTGTTCCGTCGTTGCAATGCCGTGGGAACGAGTGAGAAAAACCTGCGGAACGCCTTTGCGCTCCCAGCGTCAGCGTGTCCCCATCTTCTCTTTCAAGGCCCAATATAAACGCGACTGCATGCCGTGCGTCTGCACATTGCCGACGCTTAATCTTTGGTCAAAGGTCTTGCTGTCAAACGAGGCCAGGTCTTCACTGTACAATGCCCACTCGGACGACCGGCCCACGACGACGCAGGATCCCTTGAACAGGCGCAAAGTCACCGTGCCCGTCACGCGGGTTTGGATTTGGTTGATAAACGCCTCCAGGTCGTCTTTCAATGGGTCGAACCACAGGCCGTAATACGCCAATTCGCCCCACTGCTGGTCGACAGACGCCTTAAACTTGCGCTCGGCGGCGGTCGCCACCAAAGCCTCTAAAGCGGCATGGGCTTTAATCAAGACCGTGCTGGCGGGGCATTCGTAGTTTTCGCGGCACTTGAGGCCGAGCAGACGGTCTTCCATGATGTCCACGCGCCCGACGCCGTTATCCCCCGCTATGGTGTTCAGCGTCTGGACGAGGGTAAGCGGGGCCATTATCTGCCCGTTGAGCGAGGTGGGGACGCCGCCGGCAAAGCCGAGGGTGAGGATTTGCGGGGCGGCGTTTGCGGTCTCGATGCCGCGTGTCCACTGGTAGATTTCTTCGGGGGGCGCATAATCCGGCTCCTCCAAATGGCCGCCTTCAATGGAGCGGCCCCACAAGTTCTCGTCAATGGACCAGATTTTGTCCGCGCTGACCGTGATGGGAATGTTCTTTTGGCGGGCGTATTCTATTTCTTCCGAGCGCGTGTAATTGTTCTCGCGCATGGGCGCGATGATAGGCGTGTCGGGCAGCAGGGCGCGCATGACATACTCAATACGAAACTGATCGTTGCCTTTGCCCGTGCAGCCATGGCAGAACGCATCGGCATTTAACTTTTTGGCGACTTCGACCGCTTTAAGGCCGATCAGGGGCCGGGCAATCGCCGTGGACAGCGGGTAGCCCTGATAATCGCCGTTTGCGCGAACGGCGGGCCAGCAGTAGTCGGTCACAAACTCGGCTTTGGCATCAATCGTGTAATGCTCCGTGCCCAGGGCGCGGGCGCGTGTTTCCGCACTTTGCACATCATCGGCGGGCTGGCCGACATCGACCGTTACTGTGACGACATGGTCAAAGCCATAATCCTCGCGCATCATGGGGATGGCGACAGACGTGTCCAACCCCCCCGAATAAACCATCACGACTGTTTTCGGCATGTGTGTATCTCCTGTGGAAAAGCGGGCTGCCCCCTGGGTAACGGGGCAGAGGAAAACGCGCGCTGTGCGAATACCCGCACGGCGTGCGTAAACAACGGGGGCGCGTCCAGGCTGGGAATGTGTCCGGCGCGGGGGATCAGAACAACCTGGGGCTGCCGGGCGACTCGGGCAAACGACGCTTCCGACGACCGATGCACCCAGTCCCGTGCGCCGTTGACAAGGAGTGTCGGGCCGGGAAAAGCGGCAAGACGCGCGCGGAAATCCACGCCCCGCAGGGCACGGACCGCCTGCGCCGCCCCAGGCCAATATGACCCATCAGCAATTATCTTATCTGCCATATCAGGGGGAAGATCGGCGCGCAGCCAGGCATGAAACGCGCGCGTGAAGTGTCGCGCGCCGCGCACAAACACGACGCTTTCGCCGGAAAGCACCATCTGCGCCAGAGGACGGCAGGGGTTAAACGTACACCCCGCCAGCACAAGCCCGGCGACACGCTCCGGGTATTGCGCGGCAAACAGCATGCTCACGCACCCGCCCACGGATGCGCCGACCAAAAGTGCCCGCTCCGTGTGCGTCTTGTCTAGTGCCCGCAGCACCGTGTCTACGGAAGCGCGCAGGGTAAACGGCTGCCCTGCCAATGCGCCGTGCGCAGGCAAGTCCAGCGCCAAAGTGCGAAACTCACCGCTTAACGCCAAGGTCTGCGGCAGCCACATCGCCCGCGTGTAGCTGGCCGCATGCAGAAAGACAAGGGTGTGCGCCATCACAATACCAGGGACAGCACGGCTTTTTGCGCGTGCAGCCTGTTTTCCGCCTGGTCAAAGACAACCGAGCGGGGGCCGTCCAGCACATCCGCGCTGATTTCTTCGCCCCGGTGGGCGGGCAGGCAGTGCATGACAAGGGCATCCGGCTTGGCGCGGGCCATCAGGTCTGCGTTCACCTGGAATGGGGCAAAGACAACGGCGCGCTCGGCTGTTTCTTCCTCCTGGCCCATGGATGCCCAGACATCCGTATACACAGCCTCAGCCTCAGCCACGCCCTCGGCAGGGTCATGGGTCAGCGTGAGCACGGCTCCTGTTTGCGTGGCGAACGCGAGGGCCGCCTGCCACACTTCGGGATCGGGTTCGTAGCCTGCGGGGCACGACAGGGAAAAGTGCGTGCCGACTTTGGCTGCCAGCAGAGCCAGTGACTGGGCGACATTGTTGCCATCCCCCACATACGCCAGCTTCAGCCCGGCAAGCGCGCCTTTGCGCTCCGCCAGGGTCTGGAAGTCCGCCAGCGCCTGGCACGGGTGCTCCCGGTCGGACAAGCCGTTGACGACGGGGATTGTAGCATATTCCGCGAGTTCTTGCACGGTTTGGTGCGCGAATGTCCGCGCCATGATGCCGTCAATCCAGCGGTCGAGATTACGGGCGACATCGGGCACGGTCTCGCGCAGGCCGAGACGCCCTTCCAGGTAAATGGCGTGTCCGCCCAGTTGGGTCATGCCGGCTTCAAAGGTCACCCGCGTTCTTAAACTGGGCTTTTCAAACAGCATGGCGAGTGTTTGGCCCTGCGCGAACTGGGTCTGCGTGGCATCAAACTTGTTGGTCTTGAGCCGTGCCGCCGTGTCCAATATGAGCATTATCTCGCTTTGAGTCAATTGTTCAATGCCCAGAATGTCGCGTCCGCGCAGGGCGTGTTCGCCCAGCACATCGGCAATCGGCGACACGCCCACGGGCGGGGCCATGCGCTGCGACGGCTGCCCGCTCGCGTTGGGGGCGGCGGGCTGGGGCGCGGGCGTAGTGTTTGCAGCCTGTGCCAGTGCCTGGTTCAACCCCTGGCCCGCCAGTTGCCCAATACGCATGAATAGTTCCTTCATGTCCGGCGTCTGCGGAGCGGTATTGGGGGCCGGGGCGGTCGGGGCATTGTCGCCTTCTTTGCGCCCGGCTTGCTGAAGCTGCACGACTTCGCGGCGTGTTCGTTCCAGGTCAACACCGAACTTGGACAGTACGCGCCCGGCGAGGCCTTCGCCCTCGGCAATCAGGCCCAGCAGCATATGCTCCGTGCCAATGTAATTGTTGTTCAAGCGACGCGCTTCATCATAGGCCAGGTCAATCACGCGCTTGGCGCGCGGCGTGAGCTGCAAATCCTGCCCCAACCCGCCATCGCCGGGCACGACTTGGCGGTTGACTTCAGCAAGAAGTACCTCCCTGCTTACGCCGACTCTGTCCAGAACACGCACGGCGACATTGTCAGTCTCGCGCAAGAGGCCCAGCAGCAGATGCTCGGTACTCACGTAGTTTCCACCCAGCCGCCCCGTTTCTTCCTGCGCATAGAAGACGCATTTGCGCGCCCGTTCGGTAAACCTTTGCCACATGCGATTCTCCTTAGTGAGTGTCTTCCTGCGTATCCATAGACTGTGCGCTGCCGCCGTTCTGCAAGCGCGTGACTTCCATGCGCGCGCGCTCCAGGCTTGCGCCGGACTGCCGCAAAACGCGCCCGGCGAGGCCGTCACTCTCGGCAATCAGGCCCAGCAGCAAATGCTCCGTGCCGAGGTAGTTGTTGTTCAACTGACGTGCCTCGTCATAGGCTAGATCAATCGTGCGCTTGGCAGTCGCAGACAGTACCTTTCCCTGCTTTGGCCCGGCAGTGCCGCGTGCCATTTGCCTCTGCATTTCGGCCCGGACGACGCCCGGTTGCAAACCCATACGCTCTAGGACACGCGCCGCAACACTGTCCACACCATCCGGGAACAGGCCGAGAAGCAGATGCTCGTCGGAGACGAAATGCGCCCCCCATGCGCGGGCTTCATTTTTGGCGTTTGACACCACCTGCGCCGCTTGCGCCGTGAAGCTTACCCATGCCATAAGTTTTTCCTCATAATACCGCGAGCAGCACGGTCATGGCCTGGTCTATGTCGCTTTGCGTAATAATCAAGGGCGGCAGGAAGCGCAGGATATCGTCCCCGATGGCGTTGATAATCAGCCCGCGCTCCAATGCCTCGGCCTGCACACGCTTGGCATCGGGCGTGGTCAATGTGACACCTACCATCAAGCCCATCCCCCGGATGTCTTTGATCTTTCCCCGCAGCGCAGGCTCGCCCAGCCGGTGGATAAAGTACTCCCCCATGGCGTGGGCGTTGGCGAGCAGATGCTCGCTTTCTATCGTTTGCAGCACGGCCAGGGCCGCGCTTGCGGCCAGAGGACTGCCTGCAAATGTGCTGCCGTGGTCGCCGGGTACCAGGGTTTCCGTCGCCGCGCCGCGCGCCAAACATGCCCCAATCGGGACGCCGCCGCCCAGCGACTTCGCCAGTGTCATCATGTCCGGCACGACATCGTAGTGCTGGTATGCCCACCATTTTCCCGTGCGGCCCACGCCTGTCTGCACTTCGTCGAAGATGAGCAGGGCGCCCACTTTGTCACAAATGCGCCGGGCGGCTTCCAGATACGGACGATGCGCGAGATACACGCCCCCCTCGCCTCGGATGGGTTCCAGCATGACCGCGCACGTGTCCTCGGTGACAGCGGCTTCCAGGGCCTCGATGTCGTTAAACGGCACATGGGAAAAGCCCGGCACGAGCGGCGTAAAGGGAGCCTGATACTTCGGCTGTCCGGTCGCCGTGACTGTCGCCAGCGTCCGCCCGTGGAACGAGTTCTGCGCGGTGATAAGGTGGTATTTGCTGTCCCCGCCGACCTGCTTGCCATGCTTGCGGGCGATCTTGATCGCCGCTTCGTTGGCTTCCGCCCCTGAATTGCAAAAGAACACGCGCGAAAAGTCGCTGATCTCCGCAAGCTTTTGGGCCAGCAGTGCCTGCGGAGCCGTATGGTACAGATTGGACGTGTGGATCAGGGTCGCCGCTTGTTCCTGAATGGCCTTTACCAAGGCGGGATGACAGTGGCCCACCCCGTTGACCGCAATTCCGGCCAGGAAGTCCAAATATTCCCGGCCCTCGGCATCCCACAGCCGCGCCCCCTGCCCGCGCACAAAGGTCACGGGCAGGCGGGCATACGTGTGCATGACATGGGCTTTGTCCTGCGCCCGCACTGCTGCCGCATCGACAGCGGGCGCAATTTGGCCTGTCTGCGTGTCTAATGTGTACTGTGTTTCCAGCATGGTTGTTTGGTCTTTGCTTTCGTGTTTCCAGCCATGAGCAACGGCGGAAGGATTTGTTCCGTCGTTGGTATGCGCCTGGTACGCCGATGGTATCCGTGGGCAATGCCGATGCAATGCCGGGGAAAGCCCCTTAACGAGTCATTGTCCCGAGGCCTCTCTCAGCGAACATCACACCGGGGTCGGGCCGGTGGGCAGATAGGCCATCCAGCGCTCCGGGTTTGGCAGCGGGACAAAGCCGACGTTCTCATAAACGCCGTGGGCGTCCGCAGTCGCCAGCAGCCAGCGGCGCAGGCCCTGAAAGTCGGGGTGGGCCAGGGCGAAGCCAACCATCGCCCGCGCCAGCCCCGCCCCCCGGTGCGGTGTGTCCACAAACACGTCGCACACCCAGGCGAAGGTGGTCTGGTCGGAAACCACGCGCAGATAGCCGACCTGCTCCCCGAGTTCCCCTGCGGCGGACGGGGCGGCATAAGCGCCGACAGTGAGGGCGGAGTGCCGGGCGGCGCGCTCCACCTTCGCGCGGCTGACTTGGGGACTCCAATAGGTGGACGCGAGCCAGCCGTGGACGCGCTCAAAGTCGATGCAAGCCAGGCCGTCTTGAAGGGTGTAGGAATGGTGGGATTGTTTCATGGTATCCGTGTGCCGAGAGGTCATCGTATCATAGTGCCGATGCCTTCATCAGTGAACATCTCAATGAGAAGGACATGGGGCACGCGCCCGTCTAAAATATGCGCGCGGGGCACGCCCCCGGCCAGAGCCGTCACGCAGGCTTCCAGTTTGGGGATCATGCCGCGCTCGGCCACGCCGTCAGTCAAAAGCTGGCGGGCGTCTTTCATGGTCATCTCCGAAATCAACGTGTCTTTGTCGGCAAAATCCTGGTAGATGCCCTCGACATCGGTCATCATAATCAGCTTGGACGCGGCGAGTGCAGCGGCCAATTCACCGGCCACCGTGTCGGCGTTGACATTGTAGCTCGCGCCGTCCTGCCCGATAGCGACGCTGCTGATGACGGGAATATACCCTGCGGCTGTGAGGGTGTGAATAAGCGCGGGGTTGATGGCGACGACGCGGCCCACAAAGCCGATGTCGCCCTTGGTGGTTTCGCGCTCGGCGACAATCAAATTGCCGTCTTTGCCCGAAAGTCCCACCGCCAATGCCCCCTGCCGGGCGAGGTGCGCGACAATGCCTTTGTTGGTCTTGCCGGTCAGCACCATTTCCACGATTTCCATGGTTTCGGCATCGGTCACGCGCAGGCCGCCGACAAACTCAGGGGTCTTGCCCATGCGCTGCATGGCATCGGAGATTTCCGGCCCGCCGCCGTGCACCAGGAGAGGGTTGATGCCGACCGTGCGCATCAGCACGATGTCCTGCATCACAGCGGCCTTGAGGGTATCGTCGAGCATGGCATTGCCGCCATACTTGACGACAACGGTTTTGCCCGCGTACTGCTGAATGTACGGCAGGGCTTGAATCAGTGTTTCGGCGTGTGTCATAAGTTTCATTTCCCTTCAGCATCTTCGGACATAATCATGGCTTCCGCTTCTATTTCTACCAGCATGTCAATGTCAATCAAGCGGGACACTTCCACCATGCTGGTCGCGGGGCGAATAGAACCGAACACCTCGCCGTGCGCCCGCCCGACCGCCTGCCAGTCCCGGTCAATGTGCACGACATACAGGCGCGTACGCACCACATCAGCGAAACAAGACCCGGCCCGGATCAATGCAGCTTCGATGTTGGCTAACGCTTGTTTCGCCTGCGCGTAAGCGTCGCCAATGCCGACCAACTTACCCTCGGCATCCGTCGCGGTCGTGCCCGACACATGGACAATGTTACCCACCCGCACGGCCCGCGCATAGCCGACAATCGGCTCATACGGGCTGCTGCCCACAACCGTGACACGTGTCATGCGCCCTGCCGCTTTGCTTTACCCACAGCCACCAGCACCACGCCGCCCACGATCAGCCCACCCGCCGCGAACACCAGGGGCGTGACCTTTTCCCCCGCAAACGCCGCACCGAGCGCAACGGCAATGACAGGATTGACATACGCATACGAAGTCGCCAGGGCCGGACGCACCCGCGCCAGCAGGTACACATATGCGCTGAAGCCTGCGACAGCCGCGAACACGAGGTACGCCAGTGCGCCCCAGGCTGCCAGTGACGGGTGTGCGTGCCAGTGCTCATGTGCCGCTCCGCCCAGAGCAAGCAGCGCGGCCCCGCCGCACAGCATCTGCGCCGCCGAGGCCATCATGCCGGGCGGCAGGGGCAATTTGCGGCTCCACACCGACCCGACCGCCCACGCGCTTGCCGCAAGGAGCAAGGCGATTGCCCCTGTGGGACTGGCGCGCAGGCCGCCGTCCATGTTGAGCAGCACAATGCCCGCAAAGCCCAGAGCGAGACCCACCCACTCGCGTCCGGTCGGCCACTGTCCCCAGATACCCGCCAGCAGCGCAGTCAGCAAGGGCACGGTTGCCATGGCCAGCGCGGCCAGCCCCGACCCGACAGTCTGCTCTGCATACACCACCCCGCCGTTGCCGCCCGACAGCAGCAGAATGCCCATAATCGCCGCGCTACCCCATTGCCTCCGTGTCGGCAGCGACGCCCCGCACAGCAGCAAGACCATCATCAGCCCCCCGCCTGCAATGGCAAAGCGCGTCCCCGCCATCAGAAACGGTGCAAAGCCGGTCAGGCCGATGCGCATGGCAAGGTAGGTCGACCCCCACACCAGGTACACGGAGACGAGTGCCAGTATCACCCCGGCACGCGAGGAAGGAATTGGCTCTTTCCAATCGGGCGCAGGGCCATCGTCGGGGAGAGGCTTGCTATCCGCCACAGGATTGTTCATATATGGTACTCAGCGTTAAACTTGAGAGTGTTTGGAAAGTGCCAATCTTTGCGGACAGGGTCAAGGCACCACCTGCACTGTGCCGAACTGCCGAAAGTGCAGGTCAAACGCAAAGGCTTGCGCAATGCCCCGCTTTTCCATCATGACCCGGCTGGCGCAGTCTGTAAAGCTCCACTCCTTGTCCGCAAACTGGGCAAACACCTGCCACGTTTGCCGCACGTCATCGGGTGTCAAGGAGTAAACCTCGGCGAGTGCGCCTGCGAAGAACTGACGGCCCCGCGACAGGGCAATACGATCCTGTCCTCGTGCGCGCAGCAGGGTCAGGATTTCGTCTATGACATAGTCCGTAGTGAGGATGGTGCGGCGGTTGTTTTGCAGCAGCCACCGGGATGCAGGCTGATGCTGCGCGTCTTCTGGGACAAAGGCTGCATACCAGCCGCTCGTATCTGCGAAAGTCACCATGCGCCGTTTGGCCCCCCATAGAGGATTTTATCATGGTTGGTGCTGCCTGTGTCAGGCTCATTGCGGACGATGGCTTGGGATGTAATCTCCGCCCAAATCTCCACCATGCTCGCGGGGTCAGGGAGAGCGGCGGGGGCGTTCTCCTGCACCGTCAAAGTGTGCTGCTCGCCTTCCTGCCAGTCCAAGGCTTGCAGGGGGCGCAGGATACCGCCTTCATAGACAACGTCAATGGTTTTGGTCATATGTTACTCCTTATCTTCTGTGTCTGACGTACGCAGTTGCTTCAGCCAGCCAGTAAAGTCGGCTTTATCAAACAAGTATGGCCGGTCGGCAGTGATCGTGTCCGCCAGCGCCATTGCGCATAAAGCTCTCCATACGCCCCAGTCATCAACAGGTAAATCTTCCATAAGCGCCCATGAAGTGGCCCAATTTGCCGCCTGCTCTCGTGTGCAGCAATCATTGATAAGGTTCATGAGCTTTGCTTCTACCTGCACACGCTTGGGAAATGGTAAGCTATGGTGCTGGACTTCATCTGTCATGTGTGGTACTCGGCGTTGATTTTGATGTAGTCGTAGGAGAAGTCACACGTATAGACCGTGGCGGTTTCGCCCTGGGGCTGGTGGAAGTCGACCAAAATCTGCACGTCTTTGGCTTTCATGGCCTCGGAAACCACATAGCCATTAAAGTCGGTCGGCATGCCCTGGCGATAGACCGTCGTGCCCGCCAGGGCGATCTCGACTTGGTCTGGGTCAAATGCGATGCCCGCGCGTCCTGCCGCTGCCAATATGCGGCCCCAGTTGGGGTCGTTGCCAAACAAGGCCGTCTTGACCAGAGGGGAGTTGGCGATAGTCTTCGCCACCGACCGAGGAAAGGCGGCGCGCTGTTCGGGCGAGAGTTCCGCGCCGCTTGTGGCGTAGGTCTGGGCCAAACGCTCGGGCACGGCGACATTCTGCACGGTCACTTCGACCAGCTTGGTGGCCCCTTCGCCGTCGCGGGCGATTTCTTTAGCCATGTGCAGGCAGACTGAGTACAGGGCGCGTTCAAACTCGCGCGCGTCCGCGCTTTCCAAATTGCCGATGGGTTTGTTGCCGCACAGGCCGTTGGCGAGGATCAACGTCATGTCGTTGGTTGACGTATCGCCGTCCACGGTGATGGAGTTGAACGTGTACCAGCAAATGCGCCGCAGCATCTCCTGCAAGACGGCCTGCTCAATACTGGCATCCGTGGTGAGGAAACATAGCATGGTCGCCATGTTGGGCGCGATCATGCCGCTCCCTTTGGCGATTGCGCCCAATGTCGCTTGTTTCCCATCTAACGTCATCTGCACCGCGACTTGTTTTTGGAAGGTGTCCGTGGTCATGATCGCTTCGGCAGCGTCTTCGCACGATCCGTCGTGCAAAAGCCCGGCGGCGTCCGAGATGCCCGCGACGATCTTTTCCATGGGCATCCGTGTGCCGATAATGCCCGTAGACGCCGACAGCACCCGGCGATGCGGGACGCCCAAAACGTGTGCCGTGTGGGCGACCATCTGCACGGCATCCGTGAAGCCCTGCTCGCCGTTGCACGCATTGGCATTGCCCGCATTGACCACGATGGCCCGCGCCAGCCCGTCCTGCAAATACGCCTGGTTGCTGATGACGCACGGCGCTTTGACCACGTTGGTCGTGAACACGCCCGCCGCGACGGCTTCCACGTCTGAGACAATGAGGGCGATGTCTTTGCGCTTGCGCTTGATGCCGCACCGCACGCCCGCCGTTTTAAAACCCTGGGGAGCGACAATGCCGCCCGGTATCAGTTCCATTGATTGCTTCCTTACGGCCACACGGCCCCGCCGGTCAATCCCATCGTCTCGGGCAGGCCGAGCATGAGGTTCATGTTCTGAACCGCCTGTCCCGCCGCGCCTTTGCCCAGGTTGTCAATCGCGCTGACGACAACCACTCTGTTTGTGCGCCCGTCAACAGCGATGCCGATGTGGCAGTTGTTTGTCCCCTGCACGTGCTTGGTGGCGGGAAACTGGCCTGCATCCAGTACGAACACAAACGGCGCGTCTTGGTAAAATTCCGTGTAGAGATCGTGCAGCCGGGCCAAAGCGTCCTGCGCGCCCTGGTTAGGCTCCGCCAGGTTCGCATACGCGGTCGTGAGTATCCCCCGTGTGATGGGCACTAAGTGAGGGGTGAACGTGACAGTCACATTCGCCCCGGCAAGTTGCGACAAGCTTTGCTCAATTTCGGGCGTGTGACGGTGGACGCCGCCAACGCCGTAGGGCCGCATGCTTTCGTTGACTTCCGAAAAGTGATAATCCAGGCCGAACTTGGCCCGCCCCGCCCCGGACACTCCGCTCAGACTGTCGATGATAATGGTGGCCGGGTCAATCGCCATGGCCTGCACCAGCGGGGCCAGCGCCAGCACTGCCGCCGTGACATGGCAGCCCGGATTGGCGACCAGTCGGGCCCGAGTAATCTTATCTTTGTTTAACTCGGGCAGGCCGTACGCCGCCTCGTCCAATAACTGCGGGGCCGTGTGCGGCTTGTCGTACCACGTCTCGTACTCGGACGGCGACTTCAGGCGGAAGTCCGCACTTAGATCCACCACGAGCTTGTCCTGCTCCAAAAGAAGCGGCGCGGCCTGCATCGCCAGCCCTGCTTCGCCCGCCAGAAAGACCAGGTCGCACTTGTCCGCGCACACGGCCGCGTCAAACGCTTCGCACGTCAGGCCCGTCCCGCGCAAACCCGGCAGGGCGGCATGCAGAGGCTGGCCCGCGTAAGTGCCCGATGCCGCATAAGTGAATGCAGCTTGCGGGTGGCACGACAGCAGGCGGGCCAACTCCCCGCCCCCGTACCCCGTCACGCCCACGATGCCGACTTTTACCATCTCCATACCTGCATCCCTTTGTCAATAGAAAACGCCGCTCGCGGCGTCTCTGCGGCGAGAGCGGCGGGCGGCGTTCCTCAAACACAACAAGCCGCGCGCCGACGCTTCCTTCCCGCACGGGGCGGGGGAAGTGGGCCACGGCTTGACCAATGTCAAACCTGTCACGCAGCGCGTGACGCGGGCGCACTTCCGGGAGCACGCGCGCGACGGCGCAGCGACAATTTCTGGTCGTTGGCTGTCATAACTGCGGGCAGTATACCGGGTGAACGTGGGTTTGTCAACGGGTGGGTGGAAAAACAGCAAATGCCGTCCGCCCCGGCAAACGGAACGGACGACACAAGAAAACACTCAACACGCGCTTACAAAAACGCTACTCCTGGTTGGCCTCCGGGTCGATGGACGACGGCGGGGCGCTGGCAAATGGCGGCTGCGCGCCGCTGCCCGGCATCGCCGGCTCATTGAGCAATTGGGGCGAGCGGCGCACCGCCACCAGATGCGCCGAGTAGTAGGCATTGTCCACCCGGTCAATCGCGACCTGGTTGGAATGGCCCACCGAAGCATGGATAAACAGGCCGTTGCCGATATACATCGCCGTGTGGTCGATACGCGGGTGATGGCAGGCAAAATACATCCGGTCGCCGGGCACCCACTGGGTCCAATCGCCCGCGCTGACGTTGTGGGGCACGTCGTAGCCAATAGTGGCCTGATCGCCCGAAAAGCGCGGCAAATCCATGCCGTTGACGAGATACACAGCTTTGACAAAACCGGAACAGTCGATGCCTGCCTTGGTGTTGCCGCCCCACACATACGGCACGCCCAGAAATGTCTGCGCGGTTTGCACCAGCTTCTGTCCCAACGTATTGGTGTCGCTGACCACTTGATAATTGAGCAGTTCAACGCTGTCTTTGGCGATATAGCCGACCGAGTGGTCGATCATCAAAACCGCGTAAGCCGTCGGGGTTTCGCCGCTGATGGCAAGGCTCTGCCCTTTGGGGCACACGGACAAAACACGCCCGCCACGCTCGCGCCCGGCGACAATGGGCGTGTTCGTCCCCATCACCACGGCCAAACGCCCCACCACGCTGCCCGCGCTGTCCACGGCATCGAGGCCGCGCGACGGCAGGGCATGCACCGAGCGCGGAGCCGCATGGCGGGTGCGCCGATGGTAATGACGCACGGAATGTGAAGCGCTCGCGGCAGGAGCGGTGGCGGCCAGGCGCACATTCGGGCCGTCCCCCACCTGCGACGCTTCCGAATCGGCGAATGGCGCAGCGGCAGGCGCAGTGGTATTCGTGGGAACAGCAGAATCAGACAACGCAGGCAGCGTGGAACAAGACATCAGGGCGAGGGCTATCAGGCAAGAGCGGCTCAGGATCAAAACATCATCCTCCCGAAAAAATGGGGTGCGGCACGCGTTTGGGCAGGGTGGGGAAAAAGAAAGCGCGCAGCATGGCAAAGCGTGACAGCATCATTGTCGGTAAAAACACATCCATTCCCCAGGCCAGGATTTTTTGTGTTTTGCGCGGGTGCCATATCGCCTTGCCGTCCCTAGTATAAGGCACAGGATTCGGTTTGTCAACGACAAACAATTGTTTGCGCCCATTCTTCTCCTAAATGTCCCCGCTTGAAGCCTTGACAGAGCGGGGTTTGCGTGTGTATAATAGCCGTGTTTCCTGTGCCGACGTGGTGAAATGGTATACACGCTACGTTCAGGTCGTAGTGCTCGCAAGGGCGTGGGAGTTCGAGTCTCCCCGTCGGCACCAAACACAACCGATCAAGGCCGCCTGTCTTTCACGGACAGGCGACCTTTGTTTTTGCCGGGTGTGTTGGGGGGCCGCTTACGCTTTTCGACCCCGTTTTTCTGGCTTTCCCCCAGCCTGCCGACGACGGAACGATTTGTTCCGTCGTTGCTGCGCCCTCGCACAGCCGAAGCAGCGCCGATACTCATCCGTTCATACCCCTGGCAACATTCCCCCCCTCCATTGACAGCCTGCTTGCTTTGTGTTATTATTTGCTCACACTACGCCTGCCAGGAGAACTTTATCCCATGCTTTGCCTTGCCCCGCCCGCGCCCAAACGCACATTGCTGTTTTGCGCCCTTTCGTTAGGTTTTACTTCGCTTGTCTGCCATGCGCAAACGCCGCCCAAAACACCGCCGGCCCTTGTCAAAACCACGGCTTCGCGGCTGTTGCCCTCCGCCACGCGTTCCAAGAATACGCTTTCGGTTTCGGTCACGAAGATTGATGCGGATGCAGTCCATGCCGCACTGGCTGACGGCACGACCATAGATGCCGCCATCAAGCACGGCTCGGCGTTTTTGGTAAACGGGCGATTGGTCACGGCGTCTGAGTTTCCCATTGGCGGACAGTCCTGGCTGCGGACGCGCACGCGGGCCAGCGACGGTGCCGTGTCTGTTGTTTTGCTGTGCGACGCGGCTTCGGAGACGGCTTTGGACACGTACCGCAAGCAGGCGCTGACCGGGCAAGTCGTCAGCCGGGACGACAAAACTCTGGTGGTCAAGCCGGGCAGCGACATTGGCAGCCCGTTTGTGTCTCTGCACCTGACGGCGAAAACTGTTTTTCGGCGCAACGGCGCACTGTCGGATGCCGCATCGTTTGCGCCCAACACCCTGGTGGCGGTGCAGGCGCGCAGCCTGCCCAGCGGGCTGTTGATGGCATCCGTCGTGTCGGACAGCGCCCAAGACTTGGCGGGGGCAAAATCGTCCCGCAAGATAATGTCACTGTCGGGCAGCGCGGGCTGGGTGGATTTGGACAAGCAGCAACTCAGAATTGTGCCCAAGACCAAGCCCGGTCAGGTCGTCGCCGTGGCGCAAACCACGCGCATCAAGGTGCGCAAGCTGGACGGGACATTAAAAGACATCACAGTCGGCATGCACGTGTCTGCCCGTTTGTCTGCCCAAAAAGACGGCGAAGGCCATCCGGTTGCTGTCAGCCTGTCGGCCTATGATGCATCCGCACCCCTGGCGAGAAAAAAGCGGACGACGCTGAAGAAAATGCCGTAGCACAAGAGCAGTGCAAAAAACAAGCCGCCCGAAAGACAAGACGGCCCGGCTAAACAATAGCCGGGCCGTCCTACTTTACGGCGATTGGGTGGAATAATGATGGGGAAACAAAACGAGGGAGGGTCTGCTCAGACAGCGGACATCAATGCGGCTCCAATGTCAGGCCGGCAACAAAGCGAAAGTCGCGCACGTTTTTGGTCAGCAGGGGCAAGCCGTGGGCAAGAGCGGTGGCGGCAATCAGGGCATCAGCGAGCAGCAGGCCATGCGAAAGGCGATAGTGGCGCAGGAGTTCGACGGCGCGAGCAGATATGGCCGCGTCTACGGGAACCGCTGCAAAGCGTTGCAGGAACTTTTCGGTGACAATCTGCTCCCGCTTGTCGGCACAGCCGACGAGAAGCTCCATGCGCGTGATGTCACTGACAGCCACGGTAAACATCTGCTCGGCGAGGTCAAGCCGGGCAATGGTGGGCGCATAATTGCGTGACACATCAATGCAAATGTCCGAGTCTACAAGTAATCGCTCAGGCATGCGGGTCACGGAACTCCCTTTTACGTAGCTGGCGAATGTACGCCACGCTGTCTTCCATCTCCGGCCTATCGCGCCACATGCCGATGATCGGCTCCTGGCTGAGGGGAATGCGCGGCTTGCGGGACTTGGGGGCTGCGGCGGGCGGCTGGCTATCCTGGGGCACAATCGCGGGTATGGACTGCTGGCGCAGAAAGGCGATAAACTGCGCGGCGGCGTACTGGGCATCCGGCGGCAAGGCGAGAAAGTCGGCGGCCACGTCTTCCGGCAGGGTGGGCGTGTTCATAATCCCTATTGTACCTAGGCGGGGGCATGACAGGAAGCGCGAACGTGAAGAAGTTTGCGGTGCGGCGGGAACGGAGCGTGAAAGAACGCAAGGCGGAAAAACAGGGGAAAGCAAAGCAGCCGCATTCTTCTTGTTTTGGGCTGCATGCCGGGGGCAGGGCTGCAAGGGTTGGTACTGAATGGCGGTCTGGGGGCAGCTTTTGCCCGCCCGGCAGCGTTGCAGACAGGCGCAAGCCACCTGCACGGCGGCAGACCCTTCCGGCGGAAACCGTGTGCAGGGCCGCCGCAGGGATAAAGTGTTGTTTAGCAGGCGCTAAAGCATTGTCTAACAGGCGCTGCGGCTTACGCCCTCATCCTGATAGCCGCCCTGCGGGGAGTTTCCGCTCAGGATGCTTCGCACAGCACTTTCCAGCCCCATTTGTTTATCCAAGGTGAGGCGGCTCTTGATAACTTGCAGCGGGCCGGCGGCGACCAGGCTTTTCATGCGGCGGCAGCGGACATTGGCGATACGAAACCGGCGCAAGTCTTGGGCAAATGAGGGGCCTTGCCAAGCGATCTGGGCATCCAAACGCGCGGCGGCCAGGGCGTATAATTCGCGGTCCCAGCGCGTCGTCTCCCAAATCCGGCGCAGCAAGGGACGCGGGATGGTGTCCCGGCTGATACGGTTCACGCCCACGTTTTCAGGGACGTAGCAGGGCGCTTTCCAGCCGAAGCGACGCTGAAGCAGCAGAAAGGTCTCGTCAAACCGCTCTGTCAGCCCCGACACGGCGATGCGGTCGATCAGATTGCGCTTTGCTGTTTCGAAGACATCTCGGTCGCACTGACCAAAAGGCAGCGCTTCCGCCTCCGGCCCGGCCAGCATCCGTGTTTGGAGATTGTCCAGTCCCGGTGTTTCCGCGCCGAGATATTCATCACAACCGCGCGAGGGGAATATTGACGCCGCAGGATCAGCCAAAGGGTGATTCCAGCGGTTTTCGGGACATGGAGAAAAATCAAGGGATTGTCAAGGCTTGCCGGCGGCTCGGGGGATGAAGTGATGGGGAACACGATCAAATCTTTCTATTAAACCACAGAGGACGCTCCAGCGTCGGAATATAGCAACAAGAAGTATAAGAATGAGATGAAAACGGCATGAATTTTCAGATGCAGACGCGCATCATTCTGTAAAATTTCATAAATAATCCGGCACAAAGTGGAACAATGATGGCAAAACAAAATCGCCACGCTTTTTTGATCCTGGGGTGCATGCTGACATGGGCGCTGCGGGGACAAGCGCAAAGCGCGCTTTTGATTATTCCGACGCCCAAAAGCGTTCGCATAGCGGGACAATCCCTGCGGCTGGATGCGCATTCGCGGCTGGTGATCGGCAAGCGGGCGACGGCGCGGGAGCGGATGGCGGCATTTGTCGTGCAAAGCGAGCTGCGCGGGACATTCGGCCTGTCCGTGCCGATTGTGCGTCAGGGACGGGTGCAGGACGGCGGGACAAGGGTCATATTCGGCGTGGCAGGGCAAAAGCCAAAGGCGACGTTTGGCGCTGTGCTTGGGGGTGTTAATCCGCCCCCGCGCGCCGAAGGATACTGCGTGCGGGTGGCGCGCGGGGCGGCGATTGTCGCGGGGCATGACCCGCAGGGAGTGCTGTACGGGGCGCAGACCGTGTGCCAGATGCTGCGGCGGGACGGACAGGGCGTTGTGCTGCTGCCCGCGCAAATCGATGATTATCCCAGCCTTGCGTGGCGCGGCGCGCATTTGTTTGTGGGAAATCAGGCCCTGCCGTTTCACACGCGGCTGATTGCGCGCATTTTTGCCCGATTAAAGTTCAACAACCTGGTGCTGGAATGCGAACAAGCAAAATGGAACGCACTGGGACGGGCCGCGCCGCCTTGGGCGATGTCCAAGGCCGATTTAAGGCGCGAAATTCAGTTTGCGCACACGTACGGCCTTCACGTAACGCCGCTGATTAACTCGGTGGGGCATATGGGCTGGCTGTTTGCCGACAAAGTCAACCTCAGCATGGCCGAAGACCCGCAAATGCCGTATGCTGCCTGTGTGGCAAATCCCGACACTGACCGGGCGCTGTTCCAAGTGTACGATGAAGTGCTGCAAACGTTTCGCTCGTCCGCATTGCATATTGGCGGCGACGAAGCAACGCTGCGCGGGCGGTTTCCCTGGCGCAGCCGGGCGCGGTATCCGACCGTGGCCGATGCCTATGTGGCCCATGTCCGGCGTTTGCACGATTATCTCCAAAAGAAGCATGTGCGCACGTGGCTGTGGGCGGACATGCTGCTCGCACCCGGTGAAACGCAGGATTTTTGCAATGCGCCGACAGTGGCGCAGGCGCATCAAATGCGGGCCAATTTGCCGCACGACATGGTTTTGTTCGACTGGCATTATGCCGCGCGCGGCGACTTTTCCAGCCCGCGTCGTTTGCAACAGGCCGGGTTTGGGCCGGTCATCGGGGCTACGTGGAACAACAGGGCAAATATTGCCGTCTTCAGCAAAGCTTTGGCGGCGCAGCGGCAGCGCGGGCTGCTGCAAACGACGTGGGCGGGATACAATTCGCGCGCCGAGAACTTGACGCATGAAGCCGGCCAGTTTTCGGCCTTTGTCGTGGCGGCGGAAGAAGCCTGGAACGGCGGCAAAACCAATCCCGCGCGTCTGCCGTTTGATCCCGCGCGCGTTTTCCGGGCCTGGTACGGCAAGCAGCCCCACAAAAGGAGAGGGCCGGACGGTACACCCTAGACAAGCGGCGGCAGAAGAGTTATAATATGCAAATCATCTCAAGCACGCTTTCGTATGGGCCTCTTGAGATGGAAACGATGTACCAAAGATTTTGCCATGCCTGACTCCGACAACATCATCCTTCCAAACGCTTTGCCGACCAACGGCGAGCGTGTCAAGCGGCCTACCGATCCCAGCGGGCCGGCTCTGACGCTGTCAGCGACATCAGGCAACGCTTACGCCTTGTCATCGGATTCGACCCGTGAGCATTTCCTGTTCCAGGTGCAGGCGGCTTGCGGCTTTCAAGCTGGACAATCGCGCTTGCCGCTGAACCTGTCTCTGGTCATTGATCGTTCCGGCTCGATGGACGGCGAGCCGCTGGAGCAGGCCAAGCGGGCTTGCGCGCTTGTCGTGGACATGCTCAAGCCGACCGATGTCCTCAGCGTGATTACCTTTGAGGACGGGGCCGATGTGGTCATGCCCGCGCGGCGCATGACCAACAAAGCTTTGGTCAAAGATTACATCAGCCGCATCCACGCCGGCAACACCACCAATCTGTATGAAGGATTAGTGACCGCGTGCCAGCAGGTGGCGTCCGTCAAGACCGAAACGAGCCTTAACCGCGTGCTGCTGCTGACCGATGGCGAGCCGACGGCAGGCACCAAAGATTTCCCCAGCATTATCGGGCAGGTGGGAGAACAAAAAGCGCGCGGCATCACAGTCAGCACCCTGGGCTACGGGCCGGACTTCAGCGATGAGCTCTTATCGGGCATCGCGCGCAGGTCGGGCGGCAACTATTATTACGCATCCCGGCCCCAGCAATTACCGGGCCTTTTCCAGCGTGAAGTGGAGTCCTTGCTGCGCATCACGGCCCGCAACCTGCGCTTGCGCGTGTACCTCCCGCGCGGAGTGAGCGTGCGTCAGGTGTACGGCCAGCAGCCTGTTTTCGGGCCGCGCACCGCAGAAGTGACATTAAGCGATATGGAGCAGGGCATGGGGCTGTTGTCGCTGTGGGAACTAGAAATGACGCCCCGGCCTGCGGGCACGTACCGGGTCGCCCTCGCCGAGCTTTTGTACGACGATGCCGTCACAGGCCGCCCCGAAAAGCTGTCGGCGGAAGCCGTTGTAGACTTCACCACGGATCGGCCTTTGATTGTTTCCGGGGCAGACGCGCAGGTAAGTGGCGAAGCAGTCGTGGCACAAGCGGCCCGCGCTTTGGATAAAGCCGCCCTGGCCTTGCGGGCACAGCAGACTGACCCAGAGCAAGCCTTTATAGAAATGCAGCAAGTTAAAAATCTGCTGATGGAGCAGGGTAAGATAACGCAGGCGCGTCTGGTTTCTGAAGCGATCGCGGAAGCCCAAAGCGGCGTCAGTTTGATTAAAACGCTGACCCAAATTGTTTACAGCTTGGATCAAGGGAAACAAAACAGCGCGGGAACAGAGGGGGCTGATGCTGTGCCCCAGCCCGCGCCTTGACATGCTGACATGAAAAATTACTACGCCATCTTGGAAGTACCGGTCGGCTGCCCTGTCACGGAAGTGCGTGAAGCGTACCGACGCCTGGTGCAGGAAAACCTTTGGAACAAAGAAGCCTTTGCCGAACTTAAAGAAGCGTATGAAGTGCTGACGACGATGACGCGGCGCAACGAGTACGACAAGGCGACATTCGGTGAAACATTCCCCGCCGACGACAGCGACACGCCCTTAGCTGCCGCCGATGTGGTGCAGGTAGCGGCGGCGCGGCACTGCCCCATGGGCGCGGCGGTGCAGTGCCCGGTCGTCAGCGCGCGCGTACCCTTGCAGGAAACATTCTGCCCCGAGTGCGGCTTTCTGCTGGCATCCATGTCCGCGCGGGAATTTGAGCCTATTGCTCTGCCCGACCGCGCGCACCTGCCGCGTTTGGAAGACAGTGCCGGACGACATTTTCCATTGCAAGTCGGCCCCAACATTGTCGGGCGCGAAGCCGCCGATGTGCTGCTGCCCGACAAGACCGTGTCCCGCCGCCACGCCCAGGTGCTCGTATCCGAAGACGGCATGGTCAGTGTGGAGGATTTTGACAGCACCAACGGCACCCGCGTTGACCGAGGTGTTGTTTCTGTAGGCATGACTCGCCCTGTTGCCGACGGCGCACACGTGCAGTTCGGCAGCGTGGACATGCGCTTGCGGATGCCCGCCGCACCCAAGCCCGTGCCGATTTCTGCGCCCCCAGCATCCCCTTCTCCCCAAGCACCCCCTTCTCCCCCAGCCCTGGCCCGATTGGTCAGCATTCGCGGAGGAGCAAAGCGTGAATATCCCCTTGTGCCGGGCGTGACAACCTTTGGGCGCCGCACTGAAAACAGCGTGGTTTTAGGCGGCGACCCTTATATTTCCGGGTACCATGCCCAGATTATTGCCGAAGGCGACACGTTCCGCTTAACGGATCTCGGCAGCACCAATGGCACCCTGGTCAATGGACAGACGCTGACACCCAACACCCCCCGCCCTCTCCTCCCCGGCGATGAGGTTATTTTGGGCAGCATGGCGTATCGTTTTGAGCGCGGCACGACCTTGGGCAGCCCCGATCTTTTTCAAGATTCCATGCAATCTTCCCAAGCAGAACCAGCCGTGTCTGCCCCGCCGCCCGACGAAGCCGTGCCCACTATTCCGGCAATCGCTCAAGACCAAACCGCGCCTGTCACCGATCAGTCCGCCGCGCCTCCCAGGGGCTAATGGAAACAAAAACCGCCATGCAAGAAACAACCACAGAGCAGGACACAATTGCTCCCGCACCCATCGCCAAAGAGCCGACCATGCGCCTGGATCGCGAGGAACTCAGCGAAGGCTGGGCGGAACTTGGACGCATGCCGCGCATCCTGGCGACACTGAAACTGGGCGCGAAAACGGACCTGGGGCGCGTACGTGAAAACAACGAAGACAAGTTTGACTTTTACGAACCCGAAGACCCTGCCGTACTAGCCACCAAGGGCACCTTTTACGCCGTGGCCGACGGCATGGGCGGGCACAGCGCAGGACAGATCGCCTGCGAGATGACCCTGAAAACCGTGATCCAGGCGTATTATGCTAATCCGTCAGCGGACGTGGAAGGCAGCCTGCGCCATGCCATCGAGGAAGCCAACAGCGTGGTCTACGAAACCGCCCAGGCGATTGCCGAGCGGCAGGGCATGGGCACGACCTTGACGGCTGCCGTTGTGCGCGAAGGCCAGCTGACCGTGGCACAAGTCGGCGACAGCCGCGCCTATCTTTTGCGTGGCGGGCAGCTCAATCAAATCACAGACGATCATTCGTGGGTCGCCGAACAAGTGCGCCTGGGGATTATGACCCAGGAAGAAGCGCTTTCGTCCCCATTTCGCAACATTATCACCCGGTCGGTGGGAACGTCACAAACCGTGGAGCCGGACATTCTCACCCGGCCCCTGCAAACGGGCGATGCCCTGCTGATCTGCTCGGATGGCTTGTCCGGGTATCTGGAGCCACCGGAGCTTGCCGAAATCATGGCCGCGCATTCTCCGTCCGTTGCCGCCATGCAGTTGGTGGATGAAGCCAATCGTCTGGGGGGACGCGACAACATCACCGCCCTGATTTTGGCTGTCCGCGCCCTGACCCCGCTGTCTGCATCGTCTTCCGAGAACGCGGCAAACGATGTTTCTGCCGAAGACGCGGGCAGCAAACCTGAAAAACGCGGCTTTCTTCGCCGAAAATAAACGTATTCTTGTTGTCTTAAAGAAATCGTTTCAAGGAACTCGTCATGGCCGCGATCCAAAACACTGTCCTCGGTAAATATCGTATTTTGCGGGAAATCGCCCGCTCCAACGACATTGTCTATGAAGCCATCGACCCCAAAATGAACCGACGGGTCGCCATCAAAGAATTGCAATTGCCGCTGCACCTTGCGGGAACGCAAAAGCGTGAGCGCGTGGAGCGCTTTTACCGCGAAGCCAAAGCCGCCGGCACGCTGACCCATCCCAACATCGTCACCATCCATGAGATCGGGCAGGAAAACGACCGTCACTTTTTGGTGATGGAGTATTTGGACGGCCAAAGCCTGCGTGATATTTTGCAGCTTCAAGGCGCGCTGCCCCTCAAAGAAACCATAGAAATTGCTTTGCAGCTCTGCGATGCCTTGGCTTACGCCCACGCACACGGTGTCGTGCACCGGGATGTCAAGCCGGACAACGTGCATATTCTGCCGGGCGGCATTATCAAATTGACCGACTTTGGCATTGCGCGCATTACGGCGGAGCCGAGCATCACCAGCCAGGGCCAGGTCTTTGGAACGCCCTCCTATATGTCCCCCGAGCAAGTGGCCTCGCAGACTGTCGACCACCGCACAGACTTGTTTTCCCTGAGCATTACTTTGTACGAGATGCTGACTGGGCGCAAGCCGTTTGTCGGCGACAGCGTCATCACCATCACTTATAATATCATGAATGTGCAGCCGCCGATGCCGCAAGGGGTCGCGCCTGGTTTGCAGGCCATTCTGCAAAAGGGGCTTGCCAAAGACCCGACCTTGCGCTACCAAAGTGCGGCCCAAATCGCCCAGGACCTGCGCGCCCAAAAGTTCCTGCTCGCCGAGTCTTCGTTTGACGGCCCCGCAAGGCCTGCCGCTCCCATGACATTCGCGCCCCCCGCGGGCGCAACCATGGACACGGGCGTTGTGCCGTCGCACATCTCCGGCCTGCCTGCATTGTCCGCCGTGCCCGCTCCTACGCCCGCTTCGGCGGCCCCGCTTTCCCCCGACACGCTTCCTTTGTCCAGCGCCCCGCGTGACCTGCCTTCGCCGGTTCCCACCCCTCTCGCCGACACCCCGCACGACACGCCCGCGCCTTTGTATGCCCCCGCCCCGGCTTCCCCAAGCAGCAGCGCACCCGCCGCGCCTGCGGCCCCCATGATCGGCGGCCTCGCGGCAGCGAAGCCTGACCGTCGCTCCGGGCCCCGCGCCGGACAGCGCAGCACTGTTGTCGCTTTGTCGGGAATTGGCCTTCTTGCCGTTCTTGCCCTGCTGTTCTGGGGGGCGCAATCGGGGATGCGCAAAATCCATGTCGACGGCCGCGTCAATCAGGCCGACACGCTGTATATGAAGGCAAATCAATCTCTGGCCGACGGCGATTATCCTGCCGCCGAGCGCGGCTATGAGGAAGCCCGCGACATGGCCCCGGCGGGTTCTGACGTCAGTATCCGGGCCACGCAGGGGCTTTCCGCTGTCCGCACCACGCAGGGGCAGCGTTTGGCGCAGGACGGCAAACGCAAGCAAGCGCAGGCCGCGTATCTGGCGGCAATCAAGATGAACCCCAAAAACGCCGTGGCGTATGACTCGTTGGGCAACTTGCTGATCCAGGGCGGTGATGATGCCAATGCCGTCGTCAACTGGGAAAAAGCGGTGCAGTTTGACGCCAATAGCCCGGCCGCCGCCGATGCCCGCGTCAATGCCGTCAAGACCTACATGATGCGCGCCGCTGCTGCTGCCCGTGCCGGCAATTATGATGGCGCGCGCGAGGCGTGGGGCCGCGTGCTTGTCCTTGGCCCCGGCACCCCGGAAGCGGGAGAAGCCCAGCAGCGCATCACCGCCAGCCCGCTGCCTGGCCTGGGCGGAGCGCACTAAAAAAGGAACCCCTCCCCCGCTTTCGCGAGGATGAGGGAGGGCCTCTTCGCCCGCTTCGATTTTTCTGCCCCCACTCCACTCCCCATGACACCAACTTCCCTGCCCATCGGCATTATCGGCTATCGCGGCTTTGGCGCGTTTTGCACCGAAGCCTTCCAGGAGGCTGGGACAGGCCGTGTGGTCGCCTATGCCGGACGCGACAAAGCCGCGATGGATGCCGTCGCCCGCAAGTACGGCGTCCTGCGCACCTACACCGACTGGCGCGAGCTGATTATTGACCCTGCCGTGGAAATTGTCCATATTGTCACGCCCCCCGACCTGCACACCGAGATGGCCCTGTCCGCCCTCGGCGCGGGCAAGCACGTGTTTGCGGAAAAGCCCCTCGCGACCACGGATGAAGATGCCCGGCGTATTCTGGACGTGAGCAACAAGACCGGCAAGCTGGTCGGCATCAATTATGTCATGCGCTACGATCCCCTGTACCAATTAGTCGCGCAGATCGCCCAAAGCCACGTGCTGGGCGCATTGACCCATGTCGGCTTCGAAAACTACGCCTCCGATGAGGGCCTGGGTGACGATCACTGGTTTTGGGACAAGACCCAGTCCGGCGGCATCTTCGTGGAGCATGGCGTGCATTTCTTCGACATCATCGGGGCGATTGTCGGAGCGGGAGCAGACAGCGTGCTGGGCCGGACATGGACACGCACCGACGGCACCGACAAAGAAGACCGCGTGCAGGCCATTGTCACCTATGGCAATGGCGTGGAAGCATCGTACTACCATGCCTTTAATCGCCCCGGCGCTTTGGAAAAACAAACCGCGCACTTTGCCTTTGAGCGGGGTCATGTTACTTTGGACGGCTGGATACCCACCACGCTGCACCTGTCCGCCATTGTTTCGGATGACGACCTTGCTGCCCTGCGGGAATTGATGCCGGTCACGGTTGTGGATGACGAAAGCTTTTCGGGCAAAGCCGGGCGCACCGTCCGTGGCAGCGGGCACAATTACCATGTCCGCCACCGCGTGCATGCGCAGGAGCGTCTCGCCGCCCCGACGCCGGTCTACAAAAAAGCCGTCGGCGATGCCCTGTCGGACTTTATGTTTGCCATCCAAGACCCCTCCCACATCCGCCGCGTCACAGCCGAAGACGGGGCGCGCAGCCTGGCTGTCGCCGTCGCCGCCCGCCGGTCTGCCGAAACAGGCCAGGCTGTCGCCCCGGCTTTGTAACCTCGTTTCCCCCACGTGTTCACGGCCCACCAACGACGGAACGATTTGTTCCGTCGTTGGTACACGAGGGTGCAGCCGGGGGAACGGTGAGGAAAACCCGGTGCAAAAGTCCCTCCCTCGCTTTGCAAAAGTCCCTTCTCAGGCTTCCTTTCTTGTTTGCAGGAACTGCCTGCCCCCATGCCGAACTGGCGAACCATGGAACTGACCCTGCTGGGAACCGCCGCCGCCGAAGGCTGGCCCGCCGCATTCTGCCGCTGCGCGTCGTGCGAAAATGCGCGCCAAAAGCGCGGCCCCAATCTCCGCACCCGGTCGGGGGCGCTGTGGGACGACGACTTCAAGATAGACTTCGGCCCGGATACATTGATGCAGATGCAGCGGGAAGGGCGCGATTTGTCCCGCCTGACAACGTTAGTCTTTACACACGGCCATGACGACCACTTCGCGCCCGCCGAACTGCAATACCGGGGCCGCAAGTTTGTGACGCAGGGCGACCCTTTGCCCTCCCTGCATCTCTATGCCAACAAAGACGTGTGCGCGATGCTTGCGTCCAAATACGCATCCCCGGAGGGGCAGGACGAAGCACGGCTGGAAATCCACGCGCCGCTTGTGCCCTTTCAATCTGTCACTACGCATGCGGGGGACGAGATATTGCCGCTGCCCGCCGCCCACTCACGCGCGGCCCTGCTGCTGCGTCTTTCACGCGGGGGCAGGCATGTTTTGTATGGGCATGACAGCGGCCCGTACCCTGAAGAAACCGTGCAGGCTTTGGCCCACGTGCCGCTGGACATCGCCTTGATCGACTGCACGTATGGGCCGGGCGAGGATTCTGCGCATCATTTGGGTATAAGCGGGGTGCTGGACACTGTTCGGCGATTGCGCGAAATGGGCGCGGTGGTGGGCAAGACGCAAGTTGTTGCCACGCACTTTTCGCACAACGGCGGTCTGGGGCATGACGCGCTTGCCGCACGGCTTGCCCCGCACGGTGTCCAAACGGCGTTTGACGGATTAACATTGACGTTTTAAGCAGCACGGCATAAGAGGAGCACACAATGACAGAGCGCATTCGCGAAATATTGTCCTGGTACGGCGCGGACAATCCCGGCACGTTGACCAACCTGGCCCGCCTGCTCAACCACGGCAAGCTGGGCGGAACCGGCAAACTCGTGATTTTGCCCGTGGATCAGGGCTTTGAGCATGGGCCGGGACGCTCGTTCGCCCCCAACCCGCCCGCGTATGACCCGCGCTATCATTTCCAGCTCGCCCTGGACGCCGGGTGCAATGCCTACGCGGCCCCCCTCGGCTTTCTGGAAGCGGGAGCCAGGGAGTTCGCGGGCGAAATCCCCCTTATTCTCAAAGCCAGCAACCATGACGTGCTGATGGATGAAAAAGACCCCGACCAGGCATTGACGGCGACTGTCCATGACGCCCTGCGTTTGGGGTGCGCGGGCATCGGGTTCACCATCTACCCCGGCTCATCGCACCGCCTGGACATGTACGAGATGGTGCGGGCGCAGGCCGAAGAAGCCAAAAAGCATGGCCTGGTGGTGATTGTGTGGGCCTATCCACGCGGCTCGCAATTAAGCAAAGAAGGCGAAACGGCAATCGACGTGTGCGGCTACGCCGCCCAAATCGCGTGTCAACTGGGCGCGCACATCGCCAAGGTGAAAATCCCCACGGCGCACCTGGAGCAGCCGGAAGCCAAGAAAGTGTATGAAGAGCAGCAGGTGCCGATTGGGACGATAGCAGAGCGGATCAAGCATGTGGTGCAGTGCGCATTTGACGGGCGGCGCATCGTGATTTTTTCGGGCGGAGCCGAAGCGAGCGAGGATGCCCTGCTGGAAGAAGTGCGCGGCATCCAGGCGGGCGGCGGCTTTGGCAGCATTATCGGGCGCAACTCATTCCAGCGTCCCCACGGCGAGGCCGTGAGTTTGCTGGGCCGGATTATCGGCATCTACCAAGGCAAGTGAGTTTGGCTTCTTGCTGTTTAGGCGCGCGGGCTGAGAGCCGTATGCTAGGGATTGGTATGCGGCGCGGTCGCTCTTACCCGCTGCGGGAGGGTCGTCTGCCGGGCGATGGAAACAAACGCTGCGGACTATGTTCCCCAACCGGCTCCATGTGATCGTATTTATACCGGCGTTTCTGTTCGCAGCACTTTGTATTGCGGGGTACTTCCACTTGTATTGCGGGGTACTTCCACTTCGTCTACCATCTGGCCCATAACCACCCGGCCCCGCGTCCCCCGGCCCATTTACGAGGTTTGGGAACAGCCCCAGCGAGGCCGGGAGCGGGGGCTTAAAGCCCAGCTACAGGCACATGCTGGCGTTTCAAAGAACGTGTTTATCGCAAGCTGCGCAAGATGCATGCCAAATACGGCAGGAAAAGAAGCGGGCGGTGGCGAATGGCAACGGTATCTTTGCCCTGCGCCGTGCACGAGAATATTCTTGGTCTCCGTCACGCTGACCAATTTAATCAAACGCTTCGACCAGACCCTGAGCGTCAGCAGCCCCAGATGAGACATCCGGGACAAGGAGTTTAAAGTGCGAGCCTAGGCATCGGCGTACAGTAAAACAACGGCTCTGCGCATGATCGCCGGAGGGAAAGAAGTATCAGGCGGGCAAATCTAACCTGGCGACAAGGTCGTCAACAACAGCAGCCCTAAAAACTGGAACAGCGCAGTTTTATTCCGAAACGAGGCGCGACACCCGCACAAAACTTTGCGCGATACGATGGCGTTTGATCTTGACCTGCGCCGCATTCCTAAGTTGCCGCCAGCGATGCAGAAACCTAGGCCAAAGAGGGGCAGGCGCTGAACAGCATTTTAGGCCTGGCTCGCACCCATCTGTTTAATGCCCAAACCGAACAAGCTATCTATTGACATAAGCCTTGTTTCTTCGCCACTTACGAAATCAGTCAGCACCGACAAGGAGATCACGACACCATGACGCCCCGAAACGCTTTCCACACGGCTGCCCTTGCCGCCGCACTTGCCGCCGCAGGTTGGACGCCCGCTGCACTGGCACAGACACCTGGCACAACCACGTCTGTCCCGCCCGCCGGCAGCACTCCCGCCCCGGATACCACTGTGCCCGCCACTCCTGATATGCCCGCCACAAGCCCCGATGTCACGACCACAGTGACGCCGACCCCGGAACCGCCCCCCGCTTCAAAAGGCTCCGGCAGCCGCTTCCGCATCGGGCCGTCTGTGGGCGTGTACCTGCCTACCGACAGCAAAACACGGGATCGCTTCGGCTCATCGTGGGTGTCTATTGGGCTGGGCTTTGGGCCGTTTGACGTGATCAAAGCGCAGGGACAACTGGGCTTCGACCTTAACCTGCAATACCAAAAGCATGACGACAACCATGCCTTTCTGCTGCCCGTCGGCTTGGGCTACCGGATTGCCTTGACCAAAGACACGGAAGCCCGCGTCATTCCCTATGCAGGCGTGACAGGCGATATTGTGTTTGCCGATGTGCGCTCGGTGGCCGACAATGTCCACAGCGGCTTTCGTGAGGGGGCAGGAGCCAGCGCATTGATTGGGGTCAACATTGGCACCAACACCAATTTGGAGGCTCGCTACCAGTTTATCTCGCGCATCAAGAGCTTTGACTTTTCCGGCCTGAGCTTGACGGCGGGGTATCGCTTCTAAGGTTTTGGAAGATGCACCGGGTGTTTGCGCCATGCTGACCCATTTTCGTCTCCTTGGAACGCTTGCGCTCGCCGCCATACCCGTGACGCAGACGGGGGCGCAAACGCCGCTCTCGTCTCCGGTCAGTCCTGCTGCGCCTGCTTCGGCATCGCTGGCAGGACTTTGGGTCGGCTCTCTTGACGCGGGAGGATCAACGCTTCGGCTGGCCGTGCATATTGCGCCCGTTCCCGGTGGAAGCTATGCATCCACATTGGACAGCCTGGATCAAGGGGCACTGGGTATTGCAGTCACAACTACTACGTTCGCTCACAACACGCTGACATTGAGCCTGCCCAAGCTGACGGCGCAGTTTGTCGGGACACTGGACAAAGATGGCAAAACTCTGACAGGCACCTGGACACAGGGCGCGCATTCGCTGCCTTTCACACTGACTAAAACGGACAAAATGCCTCTCGGCCCGCGCCGCCCGCAGGAGCCGCATCCGCCGTTTCCCTACGTCATGCGGGATGTTGTGTATGCCAACAAGGCGGGCGGCGTGACCCTGGCGGGGACGCTTTCCATGCCGCCGGGCAAAGGGCCGTTTCCCGCCGCCCTTCTCATCACGGGGTCGGGCAGTCACGACCGGGACGAGACGCTGTTTGGGCACAAGCCGTTTCTGGTCATTGCCGATTACCTCACCCGCCGGGGCATCGCCGTGCTGCGCGTCGATGACCGGGGCGTGGGCGGCTCGACCGGCAGCAAATCGCAAGCCGACGACCATGACTTTGCGGGTGATGTGCGGGCGGGCGTGGCTTTTTTGCAGACGCAGCCCGAAATCAACCCGCGCAAGATCGGCTTGATCGGGCACAGCGAAGGCGGGCTGATCGCTCCCCTTGCGGCGGCGAACTCCCACACTGTCGCGTTTATCGTCCTGCTGGCCGGGCCGGGTGTGCCGGGTCAGCAGATTTTGCGCGAGCAGCTGGCCTTGATTTTACAGTCGCAGCATGCCGACCCCGCGTTGATTGCCTGGGCGGGCCGGCAGCAGGCAAAGACGTTCGCTATTCTCAAAACAACGCCGGACAACGCCCAAGCAAAAGCAAAATTAGACGCTTTGCTCCAGGCAAGTATGACCCATCTTCCCGCAAACCTTCAGCCGTATGGGACGGAGTACCAGGCAAACTTCGCCGCTCAAGAGCAGACAATCCTCACGCCGTGGTTCCGGGGTGTTCTCGCGAGTGACCCTGCCGCTGTCTTGGAACAGGTGCATTGCCCGGTTCTTGCCCTGGGCGGAGCCAAGGATTTGCAGGTTCCCGCCGCGCAAAGTCTCCCTGCCATCGCCCAGGCGCTCAAGGAGAATGGTAACAAAGACGTGACTGTGCGCGAATTGCCTCATCTTAATCATCTCTTTCAAACCGCGCCGACCGGGGCGATTGCCGAGTATGCGCAGATTGAAGAAACGTTTTCGCCCGTCGCATTGAAGATTATGGGCGATTGGATCGCGCGACGCGTCCTCCCTCCACACTAGAAAACAAGACTATGCCTGTTGTGTATGCGTGTATCGCCCCGCACAGCGGGCATCTGCTTTTGCCGGACGGCGCGCCGACCCCTGTTCCCCAAACGCGCGGGGCCATGCGCCTTATCGAAGCCGACATGCTGGCCGCCCGGCCCGACACGGTTGTTGTGCTGACCCCGCATGGCGTGTATGTGCCGGGAAAAATGTCTCTGGGCATTGCCGCGACATGCCGGGGCGAACTGGACGGCACCACTGTTTCCGCGCCGACCGACCTGGGCCTGGCAAGTCTGTGGGCGTACCGCGCGACCGAGCTTGGGATCCCCGTTGTTCCCCTGGCAGGGGAAGACCCGGACGCTCCGTTTCCGCTGGACTGGGGCGTCGTTATCCCTTATGCGCTGAGCGCATTGCGCATTTCCCCGCTGCCGTCTCTGGTCGTCGCCTGCCCCGCCCGCGAACTGTCCCGTGCGCAATTGGTGGACTGGGGCGAAGCGCTCACGCAGGCCGCCGACGAAACAGGCACGCGCGTCGCCCTTGTCGCCAGCGCGGACCAGGGACACGGCCACGCCGCAGAAGGCCCGTACGGCTTCACGCCTATCTCTGCCAAGTACGACCGCGACATGGGCGACGCGATCCGCGCGGGTGACCTGCCGCGCCTGCTGGCCTGGCCCGAAGACTACGCAGAAGAAGCCCTCGCCGATTCGTACTGGCAGACTTTGCCGATTATCGGCGTGCAAAAGCGCGTGCCGCTGCAAGGCCGCTTTTTGTCCTACGAGATAGACCACTACTTTGGCCTGATCTGCGCGTCGTACACGCTTTAACGCGCGCGTCTTGGTGTTGCTGGGCGCTGCCTTGCCGGGAGTTTGGCAGCCTTGCTTAAAGCCGGGGCAAACAGCACCCCGGCAAATGTGAGGCCATGCCCTCACGGACATAAGAAGAGGTCATTGACATTTATCTGACACCCGCAAGCGTGTGGCCTCGTCCCTGCCCGCTGTTTGTTTGCCCTGGTTCCTTTCCCTTTCCACACTTCAAAAGCCCTTTTCGGCTATCGGGTATACTGACTTTATGAGCACCATTGTCCACGACCCCGCATTTCAGGCCGGGCTTGAATTCAGCCTGCGCGGGGAGCATGCCGGCGCGATTGCCGCATTCGAAGCCGCCATGGCCCGCCACCCCGACGACATGGAAGGGCCGTACCAGTTGGGGCTGGCCTTCCAGCGGCGGGGCGAGACAATCCTTCCCCCCACCCTTCAAGAGAAAAACGCATCGGGAACCCTGAGCGACTTGGCCGCGTCCGTACTGGGCCTGGGCGTGGTCGCCGCCTCTAAAGCATTGGGGCAGACCGAATGGATCGTCCAGTATCGTGAGGCGTTTCGGCTGTCCATCCAGCAGTTTGAGCGAGCTGCCGAGATGAGGCCGGACGACCCGCGCCCTCACCACGCCCTCGCGCTGTCCCTGCGGTATCTGGGGCAAAACGATGCTGCGGGCGAGGAAGCCCGGCGCGCCGCCGCCCTGCGTCCCCACGAGGCCGAGTATGCCGAGCGCGCGCAGGCGTTTTCGCCCGGCGCTTCTGTCCGCCCTTCTTCCAAAAAACGCGCGCTGGCCGACGGCCCGACATGGGACGATGTGGTGCTGCCCGCCCGCACCAAGCGCGAACTCAAACAAATGCAATTGCTGCTGGAAAAGCCCGATTTGTCGCGTGACCTGGGGATCGAGCCGCCGACCGGCCTGCTTTTGTACGGCCCGCCGGGCACGGGCAAGACTACCATTGCGCGCGTGCTGGCCCATGAATCGCACTGCCACTTTATCGCCACATCCCCTGCCGAGATCAATTCCATGTGGCTGGGCGAAAGCGAGAAATCGGTGAAGCGCATCTTTGACGAGGCGCGCGCCAAAGCGCCCGCCATTGTCTTTTTGGACGAGATCGATGCCCTCCTGCCCGCGCGCTCCGGGGGCGTCAACCAGTATTCCGACAAAGTGGTCAACCAGTTTCTGCATGAAATGGACGGCCTCATCAAGAACAAGCGCATTTTCGTCATCGGAGCCACCAACCGGCGCGACATGCTGGACAGCGCCCTGCTGCGAGGCGGGCGTTTGTCCCGCGAGATTGAGATCCCCCTGCCCGACCTGCCGTCCCGCCGCGCCCTCTTTGGCCTGTCCACTGCGGGCGCCAAACTCGCCCCCGATGTCGACCTGGATGCCCTCGCCGCCCTGACCGAGGGCTACAGTGGCGCGAACATCAAAGCCGCCGTCAATGAAGCAGGCTTGCAGGCTTTGATCCGCCTGTCCGAAGCATCCCCTGATGTTCCCCGCACCCTGACCCTGGCCGATTTTGACGAAGCTCTGACCAATTTCACGCCTCCCGCCGACGACCCGCCGCAGTGGGGACGCATGTTCGGCGGCTGACCTTTTCCATTGCTTTCGCTTTTAAAGGGCGTATCAACGACGGAACAATTTGTTCCATCGTCGGTACGCCTTTATTTTGCTCTGGCTCCCCCCGAACACCGCTCTTTCAAGCCGTGACAACAACGCCAAAAGTATACTAAAAACGCATATATAGGGTATAATACAAATACGTGTTCGCGTGTGGAGGAACTGATATGACAAACCGAGAGATGGCAGCGACATTGTTCAATATCGCGACGATTTTGCGGGAGCGTGAGGACAATCCGTACCGTATCCGCGCCTACGAAAACGCCGCCCGCGCCCTGATGGGACGCCGCGATGATGTGGCCCGGACTTTATCCCAGCCCGGCCAACAATTGCGCCGCCGCCCTGGCGTGCTGGGCGACAAGGTGCAGGCCAAGCTGCGTCAATTGACCGTTGAGGGCCATATGCCCTTTTTTGATGATTTGTGCGCCGACCTGCCCCCGCACATCGCCGCCCTGATGCAGGCACCCGGCATGGGGCCAAAAACAGCCCGCCAGGTTTCTGAGACCCTGGGTGTCCGTACCCCCGATGAGCTGCGCCGGGCGGCCCGCGACGGGTGTTTGGCATCAGTGTGGGGGTTCGGCGCGAAGCGCACCGCCCAAGTGGCGCAGATGTCTTTGTTTGACGACATCAGCGCGCCGAGCGAAGTGTGCCGGGCGGCGTAGGTTTGCAAAAGTGCTCAATGCGCCGGGAGTGTAAAACCTCCGGCAAAGAAGAAGCCATGTCCTGCCGGACATAAGAAAAAACAATAAACCCAAGTCTGACGCCCGTGAGGGCCGGGCCGCGTTTCTGCCGGGGGTTTCATACCTCCGGTGCATGCCCAGCTCCTGGAATGGGCTGCCGCCCGGCCTCCGTCACCGTGACAAGAAACCAGACCCATGACTGAACACGAAGACGCTGAAGAACAAAATCTATTTGCCGCCATGCTGGACGACGACGACGCGGATGAGGGCGACGACCGCACATTGTGGCGCGAAGCGGTCGCCTCGGAATACGCGCTGCCGTTTCCCCTGCCCGCCCTCGGCCTCGCGCCGCGTCCATACCAGACCGAGGCCGTGGATGCCTGGGAACGCGCCGAAGGGCGCGGCATGATTGTGCTGCCGACCGGCGCGGGCAAAACCGTGGTCGCCCTGATGGCGATGGCGCGGATGCAGGTGCGCACCCTGATTGTCGTGCCCACCATCGACCTGCTGCACCAGTGGCACAATGGCATCTGCGCCCGCTTTGGGCTGGATGGAGACGCGGTCGGCATGGTCGGCGGCGGCGTGCGGCGCGAGCGCGCGGTTACGGTCATCACCTACGACTCGGCTTCTATCGCCGCGGAGCGGGCGGGGGCACGCGCGGGAGACGAACAGGGGACATTGGGGCAGTACGGGCTGCTGGTCTTTGATGAGGCGCACCATCTGCCGTCCGGCTCGTACCGCAAGATCGCCGAGCGCAGCCGCGCCCCCTTGCGCCTGGGTTTGTCGGCCACCATAGAGCGCAGCGACGGGCGGCATGAAGACCTGGCACGCCTGGTCGGGCCGACCGTGTTTGAGCGTCAGCCCGCGTCTTTGGCCCGTGACAAACACATTGCGGACTACAAAGTGGAGCGCGTGTACGTGGATTTGACCGACGACGAACAGGCGCGGTATGACCAGCTCACGTCCGAGTATTCGTGGTACATGTCCGCCAACCGCACCAAGCTGATGCTCACGGGCTGCGCCAACTTATTCGAGGGATTGATCCGGGCGTCCGGCCATGATCCCGCCGCGCGTCAGGCCCTGCGCGCTCACCGGGAAGCGCGCATGCTGGCGATGAACGCCGAACGCAAAATCAAAGCCGTGGAAGACCTCCTGGGCCGCCACGCATCCGACAAAGTGCTGGTGTTTAGCGAATGGAACGCGCTGGTCAACGACATTGCCCAGCGCCTCGCCCTGCCCGCCATCACGTACCGAACGCATGCCGACGAGCGCCGGGCCATTCTGGACGGGTTCCGCGCGGGCGCATATTCCAAACTCGTGACAGGGCGCGTGTTAAATGAAGGCGTAGACGTTCCCGACGCCAATGTCGCCATTGTCGTGTCCGGGTCCAGCGCCGTCCGCGAGTACGTACAGCGACTGGGCCGCGTCCTGCGTCCCAAAGCGACCCAGGCGCGCTTGTACGAGGTGATTTCACGCGGCACCAGTGAAGTGAAAGCATCGCGCCGCCGCCGCCCCGTGGAAAAGCCCGACGTATAGCCCAATATTGTTTGCGACAGCGCACTGTCAACGCCACGAAAGACAAAGCACCGATGGCATTTCGCACGACTGATTTCAAGAAGACCACCCGCAAAGCCAAGGGCGATGCCCCGGCGTCTCTTTATCCGCACCAGATGCGCGACAAAAAGACACTCGCGCGATTGGACATCGTCATTCGCTTGTTTGACCAGATGGTCGGCAAGCGCAGGGGAGATATGGACGCGGGCGCGTTGGTAGACTTCTTTGGGGACCCACGATTGGCGCGGGGCGTGGTGGCCTGTCTGGGCCAGTATTATCAGTACCGCGCGCCATCTTTTGCCGAGATTATCGGACGGGACGCGGCCTCAGAACTGCTGCTGTCGGGACTGTCCACGCCGATGGCGGTGCGGGCGCACACGTTTGCGTATCTCAACACGCACCATGACGGCTTTGTGACCGAAAGCTTGCGGGCCGCGCGCTACGCCGAGATCGCGGCTCCATTGGGCCTTGAAGCGCGTGATTGGGATGCCTTGATGCACCTGGACGCCGAGGAAAACCAGAAGCTGACACGCGTGGGCGACACCCCTCAAGCATCCGACATCGCCGCGCTTTACAACTTTCACGCGCTGGACACAGCCCTGCGCCGCGCGGTTTCGGTGAGTTTGACAGGGCTCAGTTTGACCCCTGCTCAGGCCAGTGATGCCCGCCGATTGGCCGAGCGTTTGGGGGCGAAAGCCACGGTTTGTGGCGGTGGCAGCGGCATCACGCTTGTCCCCCGCCCTTGCGATGAGGCGGGAAAGCGCCGCTCCCAGCTTTTGGCGCGGGCCGCCTTGATGCTGATGCACAGCCATGCGTCGCGGGCAGCAGCGGGCCATATCGACGTTGTTTTGGGCACGCGCCGCTTCCGTGTGTCCCTGGGAACAGAAGCGTTTCGCGCATTAGGCTGCGCGCTGACAGCGACAACTGCCGTGCCTGCCGCGCGCCGTCTGGACTTGGGAGACAGGTTGCACCGCGACTTGCTCAAGCTGCGCGCACGGGGACAGGCGGATGGCTGGCGGATCAAGCGCCTGCCTGAGCCGCGCGTGTCTGCGAGTGAAGTGCTGCTGGCGGACTTTGCGCTTGCGCATAATGGGCGCAGTGTGCTGGTTGTGCTGGGGGATAGGCCGGGGCAAGTCGGAGATGTTCCCACCATCAGCCTTCCCCTAGGATGCACCGCTCCCGAGGCGGCCCGCGTACTGGAGTGCGCAGATACGGCGTTGAACAACTTGTTCGCCCTGCCCGTGTCTCAGCCCCCGGCCGTGCCGCAGGACGTGCTTACTTTGTGTGATCGGGCGGCATCACAGGGGCTGGTGCGGGCGGCAGAAGCGCAGCGCACCTTGCACCTGCTGGATGAAGAGCCGCTGATTGCCTGGGTGCGTCAGGCGGCCGACCCGCGCGTACGCTACATTCCCGGCCTGGGCTTGTGCGCCGAAGCCATGGTGTCGGCCATCCAAGAAAGCTGAAACTGGCGAGGGAAATTCTAACTCGCTTTGGATACGCCCAATGGCTTGCGGGCATCCCCCTGGCCGCCTGCGGACAGCACAGGCTCGCCTGCACCGTCAAACCTCCGGGCCAGCACTTCATGCAGACCGATACAAGTCATCAGCCACGGCAGGCCTGCCGCCCAGCCCGCCAGCACGTCACTGGGATAATGCACCTGCACATACGGACGCGAGATACCGATTGCCAGGATCAGCAGCACGGTGATCAGCGCGACAACCGTACGCTTTCCGTGCCCTTTGACAAGATGCATGGCGAAGTACCCCAGCAAGCCATACACGACAATCGCGATCAGCGAGTGCCCGGATGGGAAGGAATAGCCTGTTTCCGGGATAAGCTGGTGATATAATGTCGGGCGCGGGCGGTGAAACTCCAGTTTGATGCCTTGAATGATAATCCCGGCCCCGACAACGGCAATCGGCAGTGTCCAGGCGGCTCCGCGCACTTTGTGCCAGACCAGCCCCGTGATCACGCCGACAACGGCAATTCCCATAATCGTGGGAGGCGACCCCATAAACGCCAGTGTTTTGGCGATAGGCAGCAGCCATGGCTCTTGATGCGCGTGCATCCAATGCAGGGTTGCCTGGTCAAAATGCGTGATGTGATGCTTTTTATCTTCCACCTGATCCCAGAGCAGGGCAAACATCCCCGACCCGATCAAGCTGACCAGCATCCCTAAAAGAAGGCGAACGCTGATGATGCGTGTCGCCTGCGCCGCGGGCCGTGCGGACGTTGTTGTGTTCATAGGACGGTATACCCCGGTGGGAGGTCTTGTCAAAACAGGAGGGTGCGCGCGTTTTGGCCCCATTTGCCTTGACAGGCAGAGGCGAGCGAATTATAATGCGTCATGGATGTGCCTTCCGAAACACAAACAAGCCCGCCTGTGACCCTGGCTTCACTCCCGCCTGCCGAGAGCGCGCCCCTTTCCAAGCCGCGCCGAGCGCATCGGGCAGCTATCACGCACTGTTTGAATTGCGGGGCGGCTGTGCTGGGTCGCTTTTGCCCCGACTGCGGGCAGGAAGCCCATGACCAAAGCGTTGCCCTGGGCATACTGGCTTCCGAGCTTGCCAGTGAAGTGGCATCGTTTGACTCCAAGCTGGCGCGCACTGTCCTGCCTCTCTTGTTTCGGCCCGGCTTTTTGACCGAGGAGTTCAACCGGGGGCGGCGGGTACGTTATTTGTCCCCGCTCAAGATGTACCTGGTCATCAGCGCTTTGTTCTTTTTGGCCTTGTCCCGGCAGGCTCCCTTGCGGGACTTGAACCTGCTGCAAATTCCCGACACTTCTTCCAGCGGCAAAGCGCGGCAGGACGCGCTTCAAAGCGCATCCGCCCGGCTTCAAGCGAGGATTGCCCAGGCGAAAACGCCCGCTGAACGTGCCGCGCTTCAATCCGCGCAGGCAAGCATTACCGGCGAATTGAGCCAATCGTTGCCCGCCCACACGCCGAAAAAAAACGCCCCAGGGTTTGCGTGTGAGTATCGGCCCGCGCGACTTCAATGCCGACACCCTGCCCGCCACTGTCGCCGCCTACGATGCTCACCAGGCCGCGCTGCCCCCACCCCGCCGCGACACGGGCGCGAAACGCTTTTTGATCCGGCGCCTTGTCAAGACCCGCCAAAGCCCGCAGGAGTTGACACAGGGCTTTTTGGACGACCTGCCGCGCATGATGTTTGTGCTGCTGCCTGCCTTTGCCCTGCTTCTGAAACTGACTTATTGGCGGACAAAGCGCTTGTATGTGGCCCATTTGATTTTCGCGCTGCACACGCATGCGTTTGTGTTTGGGCTGCTGACGATTTTGCTGCTGCTGCCCGCCGCTCTCCATGGGCCGGCATTGGGCATTGCTTCTTTGCTGAGTGCTGCGTATTTGTGCGCTGCCTTGAAGACGGTTTACAAGCAGAAGTGGGGACGCACACTGCTGGCATTCGGCTGGCTTGGCTTCAATTATTTGTTTCTGCTGACGTTTGCGTTTTTGCTGACATTGGGCGCGGCGTTTCTGCTGGCTTGATTGCCCATGGTTTGTTCTTCTTCGGGGGCAAAACCGCGCACACACAAGTTTTTGCGGGTGAAACCAGGCCCGGAAAAGCCTGTGGGCAGACCACGCAGGCCATGCAAAAAAGCAGCCCTTTCTCCTGACATAGCAGGAAAAGGGCTGCGGAAACACGCGCGCAAAGCGTCGCCGAAAGGCTTATGGACGCGCGGGGTAGCTGGCGCTGGGGCGCGGGCTGACAGGGGCACTCAAAGCGTCACCGCCGCTCACCGGCTTGGGAGCGTTGGCGGCAGTTTGCTGCGCCTGCCCCAGCCACTGCTCGGTCAGGCGGGCCGCCGTGTCGCGTCCGCCCAGGCCGAATGCCAGCCCAAGAGCCAGCGACAGGGATGCTACCAGGCCGATATACAGGGTGTTGACGACAATCGGCGCGACCCCCAGCTCATTGACCGCGCCGATAATGGCAAACGCCATCACCGCGCCCGACGCAAGCTTGCCCAGAAACGAAGCGTTGCGCATGCCCGCTTCGCCTGCCGCGCCGCGCACCACGCCGGCGACAATCTGCCCTAGAAACGCCCCCAAGCCTAAAATCAGCATGGCGACCAGGATTTTGGGAACGTACAGCAGCATGCTGTTGACAATCGCTGACACCTGGCCCAGACCCAATTGGTCGGCGGCCATGTTGATGAAAATCAGAAACACCACCCATTTAAGTGTCAGCCCAAGCAGATCACTTGCCTTTAACCGCGTTCCGGCTTTTTGCAGAAAGTCGTTGATATTGATGCGTTCCGCCAGCGTGTCCACATGGACGGTCTTGAAGAACTTGGCGCACAGCGCGCCGATGGCTTTGGCGATCAGCCAGCCGATCAGCAAAATCAGCAGTGCGCCCAGCACGCGCGGGATGCCTGCCATGAAGGACGCCAGCCCCGCCGTCAGCCCGGTAAACAAAGATGCCGTCCAGTTGATCGCTCCGTGTGCCGCATTATCCATTGTGTTTTTCTCCTTCAAGACTTCATAAACACCACACCGTGTTGTGATGCCCACTTCGTGTACCCCGCGCGAAAAACAGGCAAACATACCAGGTAAAGGCGCGTCAGCTCGGCTTCTTAGCGAGCTAAAAAAAGTGCGCAGGGGAGCATGGAAACACTTGGCGGGAAGAAACCAAAGGCGACGGAAACGGATGCCGCCGCCGAAGACAATCCTGCGCGAAAGCGCGCAGTCGCTTGCTTCGGCGGGCGTAGTGGGGGCAGACAGCATGGACGCCGGCAAGCCCGCTGGGGTAAACTGGCGTCGGCGCCGCAGGCTTCAAGCCGACTTGGCGCGGCGCGGCATCGGCAAAAGGAGAATATTACACACAATGGGGACACAAAAAACAGGCGCGATGATTGCGATCATCTTGGGCATTGCGCTGCTTGTTCTGGCATTTGTTTACTGGACAGTCCCAGCAAGCGGGCTGCCGGCGTTTTTGCCGGGCCACGAACTGGGCTCATCCGTGCGGCATGTCAAGCACGGGCTGGCGGCGGGGGCGCTGGGGATTTTCTGCTTTGTCCTGGCTTGGTTCCAGACTGGGCCGAAAAAGGCGCGGTAGCACACAGGAGAAAGGGAGGCTTTGTCCGGGCGCTGCCTGGGCGTATTTTGCGCGTTTCCCTCTTGTTTCTACGGCGCCGCAACGACGGAGCAATTTGTTCCGTCGTTGGGGCGCGAGGGGAAAGCCATAACAGCGCCCAAGCAAGCCGGGCAAAAGCGGCTTTGCAGGCGTCAGGCAGCGCGGGTCAGCGCCTGCTCCGAGGGCGTGGGGTGAGGATGGAATACGTTTTCGCGCGAGCGGACAGGGCTGACAGGATCAGGCGTTTCTTGTTGATTTACCGCTTTTTGATCCGTATCGCTTGCGGCGCAGACCTGGTTGCGGCCACTGTGCTTGGCCTGGTACATCGCCTGGTCGGCGGCATCCACCAAGCGTGTCCAATCTGAAGCATGGCGGGGCAGGGCGGCCACGCCAATAGAACACGTCAGGCGCAGGCCGCCCGCGACATCAAACACGCGCGCGGCAATGCCTGCCCGCACGGCTTCGGCGGCAGCCAAAGCTTCTTCGAAACTCGTGCTCGGCAGCAGCGCGAGAAACTCTTCACCCCCCCAGCGTCCCAAAACATCTATAGGGCGCGAGTGCTCCCGCAGCGCCAGGCCCACTTCGCGCAGAACGGCGTCGCCCGCAGGATGCCCGAAGCTGTCGTTGAGGGCCTTAAAGTAATCCACATCCAAAAACAGCAGGGCGCAGGGCTGGCCGTGACGGTGCGCCGATGCCTGCGCATCATCTAAAGCCGCCGCCATGCCTCGGTGGTTGAGCAGGCCGGATACGGCATCCGTGTCGGCCAAACGCTCCAATCGCTCGTTGGCGAGGGTCAGGGCTTTCAGGTTGTCGTGCAGCTTGCCCTGAGTCGCTTCCAATTCTTCATTGAGCAGACGCATCCGCTGGGCGTTTTCCAGGCTGTCTTGATAAGACGCGGCCAGCCGATTGTTCAAGCTGCGGTTTTCAAAGATCGCCATGATCTGGCGCAGCAGCACCAACACCACGAGCAAGCTTGCGCCCGCATAAACGCCCAAAGCCAGGCGCGGCTCCACGCCCGCATGGCGCAGACCGAGGATCAGCATACCGACTGCGGGCAAAAACCCATACGGCAGCAGCGATTGCCAGAACACGGCGGGGCGCGGGGCGTTGTCGTCCGCGTGTCGGCAGGCGCGGGGAAACATGCGCACCGCGCTGACGGCCAGGGCAATAGCCGAGTAGCCCAGCGACCACCCCAGAACAGGCAGGCCACCGCCCAGCGGCAGGCTGTGCAGGCTTTGGTAGCCGGTTGCGCTGTCGGAAGCCGTCGTTAATACCAGGCCCCAAGAAACCACAGCGGCGACGCGGCGCAGGGCGCGCGGCATGGTGTGCTGCCCCAGCAGCAGCATGCAAAAAATACAAACCAGATCCAGCGTCGGATAAGAAAGGGCGACAAACTTGGCGCTGACCGAAACATGCTCTTGCACCAGGATCGGGCCAAGCAAAAAGTACCAGATGAACGTTATCAAAGCCGCCATGCTCATCAGCGCATCCAGCACCATGCGCGGGCGTGACGAGGCGGGAAGCGGCTGCGTGGGCAGCAGGACAATTCCGGCCAGCAGAAACGGATACGCCGCGAGATAGCAGAAGTCATACGGGCTAAAACTGGTGCTGGTTTTGTGCAGGACAAGATCGAGGTACGCGTAAACGCCCTGGCCGGCGGCGTAGCAGATCAGGGCGGCCCCGAACAAGCGAGGCATCCAAACTTCGCGCGCTTTGCGGGTTTCGCCCGGCCCGGCTTGGTGCGAACGGCGTTGACAGCCGAGAAAGCACAAGACGACCGCCAGCAGCCCGCCGGCTGTTTCAAACAAGTCATCGACGATGTTGTGAAGAGGGGATATGTGCGGCTTGAGCAGCACGAACACAGCGAAAACCAGATGGAACACGACCACGGCCCACACGCCGCGCCAAAGCAGGGTCTGCGGCGTCTGCTGTTTTTTTGAGTTGTCGCGGCGAAAAGGCATCACGTGATTAGGTTCCCGGCGGCGAGGGGTCGGTACTGACTGTGTTAAAATTCGGGGGCCGCGAGCGCTTATTTTTCTCAAAGCTTACTTTTTTATCGGCATCTTGGTCGGCATTCTTCATGTTCCGTTGAATTTAACACTCCCTTAACCGTGGCTTAACGTAGGCGGGGTAGAACAAAGGGCAGCACTGAATTTCACACCCAAGGAGCGTCCTTTCTATGAAACCATCCATGCTTGTTTTGCTGGCCTCCGCCATGCTCGCCCCGCAATGCGTCCACGCGCAGACCAACACCTTTACTGATGTTACCGTCCGTCCTCAATTCTTCTCCGTGCTGGTGAACCCCAGCCTGGACACAAGCATGAACTTCTTTGCCCGGCCCGTCGGCGCCACCGACCCGATGAACCCGCAGGGGTACGGATTGGGCACGTTCAGCTTTATCACGGCATCGCCCGGCCAGGCGCAATTTGAGCTCGACAACTACACGAATATCTTTGGCGCTCTCCCGTTTAATCCCAATGGCCCCGTATCCCTGCCGTTTGACATCACCAACGATGTGACACTGGAAAACCTCGCGCTGAATGAAACATTTGCGGACGGCTCCACCCAGTTGGTTGACTTGTTCATGCCGGATGCACAGCCAGGTGACGCGCCCGTTACGTCGCTGGATACAGGCACCGTGTCTTTGTTTTCTAACCCGTTTGCTTTTGACCCGGCCAGTGGCGACCCTACCCACGGCGGGCTGGTGTCGGCGACCCTGACAGGCGCACTGGACCAGACTAATCTCACTATCGCCCAGCCCGCCGCCGCGCCTGAGCCGGGCACATTAGTCCCTGTTCTGGTCGGCAGCCTGCTGATCGGCGCACTGGCTGCCCGGTGCCGCAAGCAGGCCGCGTCCGCTTAAAACAAGCGCGCCTGCCGCTTTTTCATTGTTTGCCTTTTTTGCAAAGACGCTCAGGAGACCCTGTTCCCATGACACCCAAGTTTTTCCCCATCCTCGGACGCGCAGGACTTGCCACTGCCGCCCTGTTTTGCGGCCTGGCTGTGCCCTATGCCGCTAGCGCGCAGACAAGTGTCGCCGCCAACAACTCAGCTATCACCGCCAACAACTGGGGCAGCGTGACAGCCCCAGTTTATGGCACCAGCGAACCGACAAACAACGGCCTGTATGCCAATGCCGAATTGTTCGCCGGTCCAAACAAGTTCGGCTCGTATTACAGCGGTGTGCTGCCGAACGGACGCAAAGTGACGCCCGCTGGGGTCAGTGTCCAGGTAGGCATGAACCCCCTGGGTACGCTGCTGACCCCAGACGGTCGGTATCTGATTATCAGCAACGACGATGAGCGGGATGGCGGTTTTGCTTCCCTGCAAAGCGGTGTCAACAAGGGCGGCTATTCCCTGTCCATCCTGGACACGACCAGCATGACTGTCGTGTCGCAGCTCGCCGCGGGCAACTTGTTTATCGGCCTTGCCGTCAAAGCAAACCCAAGCGGCGGCTACACAGTGTACGCTTCGGGCGGGCCGTCCACCTACAACGCGACAAACGGCACCGCCACAAGCATGAACAATGGCGTGGTGAAAGTGTTCGCGCTTTCCAGCAGCGGGCAGATCACGGCGTCGGCTGCGCCCGCTATCGCCATCAGCCCCCTTACGCCGCGCAACCAGGGCTTTGTCAGCAACTACACCCTGGGCGCAAACAACACATTCTCCGACCCCAAAAACTTCTTCGCGCCCAGTCCAGGCAGCAGCACGAACCCTGCTATTTTCACGGCGGGCGCAAATATCACGTTCCCCGCCGGCCTTGCCCTCAGCCCGGCTTCGATTGACGGCGGGCGCTACCTGTATGTGGCCTGCAATGGCGACAACAGCCTGGCGATTGTTGATACGAGCGTCAATCGCGTTGTCAAGCAAATCCCGGTCGGCTATTTCCCTTACGGCGTCTCAGTCAGCGCGGACGGCACCAAAGTCATGGTGTCCAACTGGGGCGTGACCCAGTACAAGTTCAAAGCGCCGACTTATGACGCAAACGGCGGCCTGGTCGCTTTGGGCACGACCGGCCAAAACCAGCCGGACGGGTTTTATGTGCCGGTCACCAGCACAACAGGCGCCAACCCAGCCACATCGTCCGTGTCTGTGGTGGCTGTGCCGAATGCGAACCCGGCCAACGCCGCATCCTTGGGCGCTGTTTATCAGGGACAGCCGGGCGGCCTGAGCGCCAACGACACACAAGGTGTCGTCGGCTCGGTCGGGGAAACGCACCCATCGGCCACGGCGATTGTGCGGCGCGGGGCCTCCGAAGTGCTGTATGTCGCCAAAGCCAACAATGACAGCCTCGGGCTCATGTTAGTGCGAAACAATCGCCGCCTGCCTGATTTCGATCTGTCTCCCATCGGCCTGACCTTGTCGGATGGGCACAATGTCCATGGCGCCTATCCCAACGCTCTGGCCGTCTCGCCCGACAACACCCGCTTGTACGTCGCCGAAGCGGGCACCAACTCGGTCGCCGTGCTGAACGTGTCCAACCCCACCCAGCCGCAGCTTCTAGGACGCATCCCGACCGGCTGGTACCCAACGGGCCTGGCCGTCAGCGGCGACGGCAAGACATTATACGTGACCAACGCCAAGGGTATCGGCGAAGACATCAACTCCCTCACCGACAAGACCGCCAATCCGACAGCGACCGGCATTGAGTCGTACACCGACAGCAACTTTATCTTCGGCACCGCGCAGAAGATTGATTTGACGGCGCAGAACCTGAGCACGTCCACCCAGACGGCCCTTGCCGATAACTTTGCCGTCAACACGCCCTCAGACACCACAATCGTGCCGGTCGGCGGGGCAGCGTCCGGCAAAATCAAGCACGTGATCTTTATCCTGCACGAAAACAAGACATTCGACTCCATGCTGGGCAATTTGGGCGCGCACTTCGGCCCCTATGCCAGCCTGACCTACAACAATACGGGCACGCCGGCAGCCCCCAACGGCACGGCCTTCACCGACGGCCAGTTTACCGGCGTGTCGCTCAACACGCAATTGCTCGCGCAGACATTCGCCACCGCCGTCAACTACTACTCAGACTCCGAAGAGTCGGATGCCGGGCATCAGTTCTCCGCATCCGGCACGGCCAGCGACTGGACGGAAAAGACACTGCTGGTCAAGACCGGGCGCGGCCTCCTGGTCAACAAGAACTTTGAGCCGGAGGACTATCCCGAAGGCGGCTATATCTTCAACAATGCCGCCCGCAACGGCGTCTCGTTCAAAGACTATGGGGCTATGGTGCGCATTGACGGCACGGACACGGGCAACAGCATCCCGACCACGCGCAACGACCCCTCAACCATGAGCAACGACCCCAACAGCGGAAAACTCGGCTACCCACAGCTCAACTCGGATGGCTTCACCGTCAAGACCGACAGCAATGGCAAAGTAGTCAATGCGGGCAACACCAGCACGGCAGTGTTGGGCCTGGGACAGTCGTATTTCCTGAGCCTGCCCGTTCTCAGTGTGCTGGGGACGAGCAATCCCAACAGCGAAGCCCGCCTGGACAAGAACTACCCAGGCTACAACTTCAACATCTCTGACCAGCGCCGCGCCATAGAGTTCAATGCAGACTTTGACCGCATGGTGAAGGCAGGCACTCTGCCCACGTACCTGTATATCTACCAGCCCAACGACCACACGGGCAACGTCGTCGCTCCGAACGCGGGTGACGTGATCCCCGTTCCAAACGAATCGCCCGTGCAGCAAGTCGCGGACGGCGATGTAGGCTTAGGCATGGTCATTGACCACATTATGAAAGCCACTGACAGCAACGGGCACGGCATCTATTACAACGACCCCGCCGTGAAGGGAACAGACGGGAATGCAGGGGACGGCACAGGCAGCGCCATCTTCATCACGTATGACGATGCCCAATCCACCAAGGACCATATTCATCAGCACCGCACGCCCCTCGTGGTGGTCAGCCCGTATGCCCGCGTCGCGTCCAACGGCCAGGGCGGCACGACAGGCTATGTCGGCACGCGCCATTATGTCACCGCTTCGGTTGTCAAGACCGAAGAGCTGCTGATGGGCCTGCCGCCAAACAACCTGGGCGACCTATTCGCCACCGACCTGCGCGACCTGTTCCAGGACACCTACAACGGTATCACCGAGGCATCGCTGGCTTCCAAGTACACCCGCAATGCGAAGTACACGCCCTCGCCTGAAGGCAGGCGCGTGTGGGCCTTGGTCGCAAAACTCGACACATCGGCTCCCGACCGGGACAGCGAGCGTTTGGGCATTCTGTCCCGCCTGTCCATGCAGGCCGATACCCTGCATGCCGCCGCCGTCAAAAAGCACCACCTGCTGGCCGCCCAGTACCAGTCCAGCCAGGCACACCTTTATCAACTGGCTCTGAAACTGACCCATGCTGCCGCTCCCACCCGTGACAGCGACGACTAATTCCCCGCTTCGCCCATCCGGCGGGGGGCACTGCTCCGCCCCCCGCCCAGGAGACTCCCTTATGACACGCCGTATTCGCACCCTCGCCGCCCTCACCGGGCTTGGCCTCGCCGCCTGCACATTCAATGCCGCTCATGCCCAGGCCGCCCTGGTCACAGGCAAAAAGATCACCGTGCCCGCCTTGGGCGCGCAGCAGAACGTCGGCAGCCTGCCGATGAACATGATTTTGACCCCCAACGGGCGCTATGCCATCAGCAGCGACATGGGCTTCCGCCAGTCGCTCTATTCTATTGACACGCGTACCGGGCAGGCCGTCTCGCACCTAGACTTTAACCAGACCTCCACAAACAGGGTGTCCAACGGCAACGGCCTGTATTACGGCCTCGCCATCGCCCCGAACGGTGCGGGCAGCACGCTTTACGCCGGGCAGGGAAGCAACGGCAAGATCGCTGTTGTCAATGTCGGCTCGGACGGCACGCTGACCCTCGCCGGGACGTTGGGCCAGACCAACGGCGACTTCACTGCGGGCGTCGCTCTGGATGGACGCGGCTACCTGTATGCCGCCGTCAATCAAAACTTCCTGCTGACCGCACCGTTTGACCCGCGCGCTTTCACCCTGCCCGGCGCGCTGGTTGTCTACAACATTAACACAGGCATGGAAGTCGGCCGCTATCGCTTCACCAACACCCTGGTTCCCTCTGCGCCCGTGCCGCAGCTTGCCGGGCTTAGCCCTGTCACCCCGCCGAACTTCGCCCTGGCCGTCGCTGCCGTCACTGTGGGAACCAAGACTAAAGTGTACGTGAGCAGCCAGCGTGACGGCTACATTACGGTGCTGGACACCACCGTACCCACCGCGCCTGCGCTGTCGAGTACCATCAACCTGCCCCAGACCAACCCCAACGGCGCACCGACGGCCACCGGCTTTGCCAACCCCGCCCTCACCTATGTGCCCCAGGGCGCGCACCCTATCGGCCTCCTGCTCAGCGCGGACGGCAGCAAGCTTTACACCGCCAATGCCCAGACCGACACCGTGTCCGTCATCAGCACAGCCACGGATGCCATTACCGGCACAGTTGACCTGCGCCCCCAGGGAGCCAACAACCTCGCCGGGGCCACCCCGACGGGCCTGGCCCTCAGCGCCGACCCGTTCAACCCCGGCCTGTTTGTCACGCTCGGCGACATGAATGCCGTCGCCGTGGTCGACCCTGCCACCCTTGCTGTCAAAGGCTATATCCCGACAGGCTGGTACCCGACAGCCGTGGCGATTGCTCCCGGCAAAAAGCTCTTGGTCGCCAATGCCAAAGGCGTCAAGACCCGCAACCCGAACAAATTTGCTCAGGGGCCGAACGGCGCGTTCGGCACCTATGACCTCAACATCATTGAGGGGACTGTGGCGACTCTGCCGGTTCCAACCCCCACCGTTCTGCGCGCCCAAACGCGTCAGGTGCTGGCGAACAACGGTATTACGCCGACAACCAGCGCGCCGGACAACCCTCTCGCCGGCATTGGCCTGGGCGCGGGCAAGATTACCCATGTCATCTATATCGTCAAGGAAAACCGCACCTACGATCAGGTGCTGGGCGACCTGCCGCAGGGCAACGGCGACCCGTCTTTAACACTGTTTGGGCAGGCCGTCACCCCGAACTTCCATGCCCTCGCGTCCCGCTTCGTTCTTTTAGACAATTTTTATGATTGCGCCGAAGCCAGCGGCGACGGCTGGCCGTGGAGCACCCAGGGCATGGCTAACGAGTACGTGATTAAAAACCTGCCTTACAACTACAGCGGCAGGGGACGCAACTACGACTTTGAAGGCAGCAACAACCTCTACCCCACCGGCGGCTTTCCGGCCACCGACCCTTACGGTGTGCCGTTTTCCGGCCTCTTTACCAAAGGCGCGCCCGCCATCCCCGATGTCGCCGAAGCGCCCGGCGGCCACATCTGGGACAACGTAGAGCAGGCCGGGCTTTCCTACCGCAACTACGGCTTTTATTACGCCCTCACCTTCAAGGGCAACGGCCTGGTTCCCGACAACTTCCCCGCCAGCACGGGCATTCAGCCTGCGGGCTACATCCCCACTTCGCTGCCCGGTACAGCCCCCGACTTCAGCAAAATGGGACGCAGCGACTACAACTTCCGCGAGTTTGACCTGAACTACGCCGACAGCGACGCCCCCGCCCTGGACGGGTCCCCCTACAAAACCGCCCGCTACACCAACGATCCCAACCCCGTCTCGGTCGCGAGCGCGCCGTCCAGCCGCTTTATGGAGTTCAAGCGCGAGTTTGCGGAAATGCTCAAATCCGATCCCACGGGCGCAAGCGTTCCCAACTTCCTCACCGTGCGCTTTATGAGCGATCATACGGAAGGGGCCTCGCAGGGCGCACCGTCTCCCCGCGCCCATGTGGCCGACAACGACTACGGCGTCGCCCAGTTTGTCGACCTCATCAGCCACAGTCCTATCTGGCAGCACACGGCGATCTTTGTGATTGAAGACGACGCCCAGGACGGCCAGGATCATGTGGATGCCCACCGCTCCACCTGCTACGTCATCAGTCCCTATATCAAGCAAAACTCCGTGGACCACACGTTCTACAACACGGACAGCGTGCTCAAAACCATGGAGCAACTCATGGGCCTCCCGCCCATGAGCCAGTACGATGCCATCGCCAACCCCATCCTGGACTTCGACACCGCGCCCTCCAACGGGTCGCCCTACATCGCCGTCCTGCCGGATCCCAGGATCATCACGGAAAAGAACCCCGTCATCACCTCGCTGAAACCCGGCACAATGGCCTACCACCTGGCCCGGCTGTCCCAAAAAATGGACTTCACCCACGCCGATGCCGCGCCCTCCGCCCTGCTCAACCAGGTCATCTGGAAGACCGTCAAAGGCATGAACAGCCCCGTCCCTGCCCCGCGCCACAGCCCCTTAGTCGCCCGGCTGTGGGGCGTCGGCCCTGCCCCCAGCGCCCACAAGCGCGCTGCCCAGGGCAGCGACGACTAGGCCGCTCTTCGTTACCCGCAAACCCTACAGCCCCCGTCTGTGCTTCCAAACACAGGCAGGGGCTGTTTCATTGCCTGCCGCCTGCGCGTAGCTCCCTCATTCCCTGAGCGTGTCCCCGGCATCCCAAGCCATGAGCAACGACGGAACGATTTGTTCCGTCGTTGGCACGCCGTACAAATACCAGGGAAACGCTCATGCCATGCCGGGGGAAAGCAAAGAAAAAGCCCCCGCTTCTTTGCGCAAGAAGCGGGGGCTTACAGATCAAATCAGTCGAGTGCCGGGAAGCGCAGCCTTAAATCTTCTGGCCGTGCATCGCACGACTTTCCCTGGCAGAGGAAGGCAGGGACGATTTGCGGACGACAACAAGCCGGTCGCCGCCTTTGTCGCGCATGCCGTGCGCCCGTGCCCACGCCACCGAGTAGTAGCGTTTGTCTTTGGCATCATAAGCCACCAACCTAGCATGGGGGCGCGCCAGTGCGGGCGCAGCGCAGGCGAGCAGTCCAAGCAGGGCGAGCAAAGTAAATCGGTTTGTCATAAACGTCCTTCTAGTTTGCGGGGTAGGTAAAGCCGCTACAGATGTTGGGTTCATTCGGTGCCGAACTGGTGACGCTGGTTGTCATCACATTCGCAACGGGGTAACGGTTGATGAGATTGCACCCCGTCAGGTCTTTGCTTCCCTGGATGGCCGATGCCGTCAATGCTTTAGCGTGTCCGTCAAAAAAGACGCAATTGACAAAGCCCTGGTGCCGATTGCCTGCCTTATACATCTTTGCATGGTCGTAGCCCGCTCCATTATCGGGATCGAAGTCGCCGTTGAACGACTCAATCCAGTTGTCCCCGACAGCGCCGCCCGAGTTTTTGTCCCATTTGTCGACGATAACAAGCGTTTCCACAGGGTCGTCAATTTGAGCAAGCGCCAGGCTCTCGGCGGAGCGGCAGGCGATGTAAGAGCGTGGGATGCCCGGATTACCACCGGCGTTATTACTAGGCGTAGGGGCCGGGTCGCTGGGGCAGGAGAAGACATTGTTGTTCTTGATGTAGGGCATGAGCACGTTGTACCAGCGCTCCATGTTTTTGGTGGTGGTGGTGATGCTCACATTGCTGCGCGAGTCGGCAGCATTGGTATCGGCGTAAACGAACATGTGCTCATCATAATCGCTTGTGTACATCTGCACGGACGTGCCGAGCTGCTTCATATTGGACAGGCAGGCAATGGAGCGCGCCTTTTCGCGCGCCTGGGCAAAGACCGGAAACAAAATAGCCGCGAGAATCGTGATAATGGCGATCACGACGAGCAGCTCAATCAAGGTAAAAGCACGGCGGCATGCAGACATGGGCGTATTCTCCTATAAAACAAAGATACACGCTCCGTGTTAACGCAAAGTAAAGCAGGGATTAAGATTAGGTTAAGGCGCGAGAGGCAGAAACGCTTCCAGGTCGGCGCGGGTGATTTTGCCCGTCCGCACCAGGCGCGCGGGCCGGACGGAAACGTCCAAAACCGTGCTGGCAATCCGGTCCTGGGTCGGGCCGCCGTCTAGCACAAGGTCAACCAACCCGTCCAAATCTTCCAAAACGTCACGGGCGGACATGGGGGAACGATGTCCGGTGAGGTTGGCTGAAGGGCAGACAACCGGCGCGTCAAACGCCCGGATCACAGCCAGCGGCACGGCATGAGCGGGCATGCGCACGCCGACAGTCGCGCCGCCCCCGGTCACGGCAAGAGGCACTGCGGTCAGGCGGTCAAAGATCAATGTCAGCGGGCCGGGAAAAAACGCTTGGATAAGGGCGTGCGCTTCGGGGGGGATATTGCGGGCGAGTGCCGCAATAGCGCGAGTATCAGCAACTTGGACGGGCAGGGCCTGATGAACCGGGCGCTGCTTGACATCGAAAACGCGCGCCACGCTGTCCGCAAGAAACGCACCCGCAGCCAGCCCGTACACGGTTTCGGTGGGGTACGCGACCAGCCCGCCCCGCCGCAGCACATCGGCGGCCATTCGGACAGTATCGGGTTCGGGGGCAAGGGGATTGATGGACAAAACCTGGGTCATGGCGCACTCTGGGGCGTCGATGCGACAGTTAAATGGCTGCGCACAAGGCGGACGCCGGGCACGCGCCGGGCAAGAAGTTCCGCCCGCGCTTTAAGGGCTGGCGAAGGCAAAGTGCCCGCAAGGACGACAACGCCGTCTTTCGCACTGGCCGTGAGGTAACGGGTAGGCAAAGCCTCGTCCGCCTGCAAAGCGGCGTACACATCTTCGGCCAGGGGATCGTTTGGCTCAAACCCGCGCTGCGACGGAATGGCTTTAAGCGTGACAGGCCGCCCGTTATTCACGCCGGGCTGGGTGTAAAGCGGCTCCCTATTGAGTTCCCACGAGTTGACACTGGAAGAATTGGTCTTGACCCCGACATGGTAGGAGGGCGTCGCCGTGACCGGGTCTTTGGGCGAACAGCCCGGCAGGGCAAGCACAAAGGGCACGGACAGGCCAGCGCACAAGATTATGCGCCCGAACTTACTGCTAACGCACAAGATCATGCGCCCGGACTTACTGCTAACGCACAAGATTATGCGCCCGGACTTACTGCCAGCGCGCCCGCACCACGCGCCCAATTCCCGCAAGGTCATCAACAACATCAACGCGATTGTACCCAAGCGCGCGGGCAAAGTCGGCTACACGCGCGGCCTGCCCTTGCCCGACTTCCAGCAGCGCCCACCCGCTGGGCACAAGATACGCCCGCGCGTCTTCCAGCAATCGACGGTGCAAAGTATCGCCATCCGGCCCGGTCGCGCCGGGCGCGCCCGACAATGCCAAAGGCGGCTCATAGTCGCGCACTTCCGGCTGCAACCGGATCACTTCTTCTTCGGTGACATAAGGAGGGTTGGAAACAACAGCGTGATAGGGCGGCTGGAAAGACAGTGGGGCAAGCAAGTCGCCTTGAAACAGCGATACTTGCTCCCCAACGCCGTGACGCACGACATTTTTGCGCGCCGTTTTAAGCGCATCCGGCGACAAGTCCGTGGCGGAGATGCCGGCATCAGGCCGCTCGCAGGCCAGGGTGACTGCAATACACCCGCTCCCCACCCCGATGTCGGCCAGGCGCGGGAAGGGCACATCGGCAACTGCGTTCAGCGCCGCTTGCACCAGCAGCTCCGTTTCGGGGCGGGGAATAAGAACCGCGCGATTGATCTTGAACGGACGCCCATAAAACCACTGCTCGCCCGTAATATACGGCAGCGGACGACGCTGCGCGCGCAGTTGCATGGCTTTGGTAAAGATCAACGTTTCGCGTGCAGACAGCATGCGCTCCGGGTCGCGCGCCAGGTCTTCGCGCCGCGCTTTCATGGTCCACATGAGCAAAAGCTGCGCATCCAAGCGGGGCGTGTCCACATGGGCGGCGGCAAGAATTGCCTGCGCCTGCGCGAGTGCCTCGCGTGCCGTCATACGTACCCCCATGCCAAAAGGCCGGGACATAGCTGTCCCGGCCTGGAAACAAAGTCTGATGTGTCTTATGCTGCGTCGGCGCGTCGCTTGCGGCGCACGGCCACCATACCCAGTGCCAGCCCGCCGACTGCCAGCAAAGGCAGTGTTCCGGCTTCCGGCACAGCCGCCGTGCCAGGCGGGCAGAACGTCCGCACCGTACCCGACAGCGTTTGATGACCATTGGGGCTGCTGTTGAACGAGCCGACAAACTGCGCCGGGCTGCCCGGTGCAAAGTCAACAGGTACCGGGTAACCCTTGGGCTGCAATAAACCGGGGTCGGCAGTAAATAAGCCAGTCACGCTGGCGTTGTAGGGATCGGTAAAGTTAGCAACAGCGGAAAAGTTGCCGTGCTCCAGGATGTCGCCGTCATTGGCCGTGTAGCCGTAGCCCGGCGCGAAGATGCGGAATGTCCCGGCATAATTGTAGGCGCTGCCCGACAATGGCGTGACACTCGCGGTGTACAAGGAAAAACCGAACTTGCTTAAGTCGTTGCCTCGGATCTGCGGCAGGCCGGAAGTCGCGGTGTAGGACAGAAACTGGCCGGCAGGGCCATTCAGGGCCGCACTGCCTTCATTGGAAGCTGCCGGGCCGACCTGGAACAAAGACGGGCCATTTTGCGAGGCGGAATTGACGATGCCAAAGATGTCCGCACTGAACTGCTGGGTCTGGGCATGGGCAGGAGCCACGAAAAGCGCCGTGCCGGCACAGGCAAGCAGCGAAAGAAATGATTTTGTCATAACAATAAAGTTCCTTGCATTTGACCCCGGCCCGCACCGATTGCCGGCTGGGACGCACCAGTTTGTGCGTCCTTCATCTTCCCCGAGATTAGGGTGAACAAAACGCTTATTTTCGCTTGCGTAAGATGGGCTACGCTCCTTTTGTGGGCGTATCCGCCCTAGCCTTCGCTGTCGTGCTTGAGCTTTTCGGCCTGATCCGCGCTGACCAGGGCATCAATCACAGATTGAAATTCACCGGACATGATCGTGGGCAAATTATGGATGGTCATGCCGATGCGGTGGTCGGTCATGCGGTCTTGGGGGAAGTTGTAGGTGCGTATCTTTTCTTCGCGCCCGCCGGAACCGACCATGCTCTTGCGCGATGTGCCCAGGGCTTCTTCCTGCTTCTGGATTTCAACGTCCAGCAAACGGGCCTTGAGGACGCGAATGGCCTTTTCGTAATTTTGTAATTGGGAGCGCTGATCCTGGCAGGTCACGACCATGCCCGTCGGCAGATGGGTGAGGCGGACGGCGGTTTCGTTCTTTTGCACGTTCTGGCCGCCCGCACCCTGCGAAAGAGTATGCTCGCGCTTGATGTCTTTGTCGGGGATGGTTATCTCAACGTCTTCGGCTTCCGGCATGACAATGACCGTCGCGGTGCTGGTTTGCAACCGCCCGCTGGCTTCGGTGACCGGCACGCGCTGGACACGGTGCACGCCGCCTTCAAACTTGAGGGCCGAATACGCCCCCTGCCCGTGGATCTCGACAACCGCTTCTTTGTAGCCGCCGATGCCGGTTTCATTGGAGTTGAGCAGGTCGTATTTCCAGCCGCGCTTTTCGGCGTAACGCAGGTACATGCGCAGCAGTTCACCGGCGAAAAGGGCGGCTTCCTCGCCGCCCGCAGCAGCGCGTATCTCGATAATGACGTCTTTGTCATCGTTGGGGTCTTTAGGCAGGAGCATGACTTTCAGGATTTCTTCCTGAACGCTGCGTTGCTCTTTCAAGTCATCAAACTCCAATTGAGCCAGGTCACGCAGGTCATCGTCGAGCCGCCCGCGCAGCATGGCCTCGGTTTCTTCAAGCTGCTTTAGCGTTTCTTTGTGGGCACGGTACGCCTGAACAACCTCGGTGAGATCGCTGTATTGCTTGTGGACGCGCTTGTATTCGCCCATGTCCTGCACCAGGTCGGGGTCGGACATGCGACGCTCTAATTCTTCGTACAAGCTTTCTACTTCGGCTAGTTTCTCAAACATATTCTTGCTTTCGGTCTTGCATGGCCTAGGCCACCACTGCGGACGGCTCCGCGCTTTGCGGGGTGGCAGGGGCAGGCATCTCGTGCTCGATGTCCCACACGCTGCGCAGGGCGACCAGGGCCACTTCGATTTGGCCGTCATCAGGCACGCGCGTGGTCAGGTATTGTGTCCACAGACCCGGCGCGATCAGGGCCTGCGCCCAGCGTTTGTCGCGATTGGAACCCGCCCACTTTAATATCTCAAACGCGATGCCTGCAACAACAGGCAGGAGCAGCAGTCGATAGCCGATAGTTTCCAGTACAGGCCCGATGCCCTCACTCAATGCGTGGCGCGGAATAATGCTGAACACGACAATCGCCGTCATCAGCACGATAAAGATAAAGTTCGTGCCGCAGCGCGGGTGGATACGGCTGGCCGCGCGGGCGTTGTCCACAGTCAAAGCCTGCCCGGCTTCCAGGGTATTGATCGCTTTGTGCTCCGCACCGTGGTATTGAAACACACGCTGCACATGCGCGAGGCGCGAAATCAGCCCGATATACGCAAAAAAGATCGCCAATCGGATGCCGCCTTCAAACAAGTTCGCGCCCAGGCGGTTGTGCGTTTGAAGCACTTTGTCGGTAACCAGGGCGGGCAGTGTCCAGAACAATCCGAAGCCTATCAGCAGGGCGACAACCGTGGTTGCGCCGATAGCAATGCCGTTGATGGCGCGGTGCCCCCCGGCAGGCGGGGCAGACACGGGCAAAGGCGCGCCCTGGCCCAATGCCATGTCCAGCGCTTCCGCTGCGGGCGCTTCTCCCTGTGCCCCGACTTGCCCATCGGCGGCCTGCACGTTGGCGGCGTAGGTCAGGGCTTTCATGCCCAGCATCATGGCGTCGATCAGGGCCAGTGTGCCGCGCAGAAACGGCTTGTTGAGCCACAGCACGCCGCGCAGGGACTTTTCGACGGCTTCGCGCTGGGTGACAATCTCGCCGTCGGACAAGCGGCGGCAGGCGACCGTGAAAAAGCGCGGGCTGCGCATCATCACGCCTTCCACCACGGCCTGGCCGCCATACTGCGCGCGCTCGTCCATGTGCCGGTTCCTTTTCTTGGCAACCCCTGCCCTGATGCAACAGCAGGGCGCAGACAGGTGCGGCTGTGTGCCGAACCCGCCTGCGCCCCGGTGCGTGCCGAAAATTGCTATTTCTTCATGCCATATTTGGACAGGAACTTGTCCACGCGGCCCGCGCTGTCCAGCAGCTTCTGCTTGCCCGTGAAGAACGGGTGGCACTGCGAACAGATCTCGGTGTGGATGTTTTCCGCCGTGGAGCGGGTTGTAAACTTTTCGCCGCACGCGCACGTGACGGTGGTTTCTTTGTACTCGGGATGGATGCCGGTTTGCATGATTAGGGTTCTCCTCCAACGTCGCTGGTTCAGCCAGCTTGACATTATACCTAAAGAACACGGCGGGGAGCAAGTGCGTTCCCCGCCAAAGAGCGCCTCTTTCCGCACGGTTTCACGGCGCGGCGCGCCGTTGTTTCCCCGGCTGATCGAGCGCGTACTCCAAGCTTATCAACGACGGAACAATTTCTTCCGTCGTTGGTAAAGGCTGGAAACACTGTGCGAATGCCAGAGCAACAGCGGCACAGCGGCTGGAAAACAAGCGCGTTTTCAGGCGGGGGACTGGCGGCGCAGGCCGCGCCGAAAGGCCGGATGCGCGGCAGGACCGTTGATCAAGCGCGCCGCGCCGGACAAGTGCGCCAGAGCCGTCCCGCGCTGCCCGGCGATCTGAGCGCGCCGCGCGGCGGCGATATATTCGCGGGCGCAGCGGCCCCGCCAGTAGGGATGCTCCGCCGTTGCCGCCAGCAGATGCGGCAGGGTTTCGGGCAGGCGCAGACATTTTTCCATCCCCATGTGCCAGAACTCTCGCTGACGCGCCCACTGTGTTGTTGTTGTGGTATGCTCCACACGCACCATTGCTCCCACATGAGTAGTTCCCACCGCGATGCCCGTCAGGGCAATGCGCCGAAACAGGTCCACATCTTGTGCGGCTTGGATGGCTGGGTCAAAGCCCCCGGCCTGAAAAAACGCCCCCCGCTCAATCCATGAGCTTTGCAGGGGCAGTATTTCGCCCGCGAACAGCATGGGAAACACATCCGGCGGCAGGGCCGGCTGCAATGTGTCGGAAGCATTTCTGCGCTCGTTGTGGATCTGGTAGCCTTCGTAGACCAGCACGGCATTGGAGCCATGGGCGGTTTGGAGCATGGCGGCAAATGCGCCGGGAAGCGCATAATCGTCATCATCGAGAAAGTACAGCCACTGCCCCTGTGACAATGCTGCGCCTGTGTTGCGGGCGACGCACCGCTCGGTGCGGAAGGTATTCAGCACCCGCACGCGCGGGTCGTCCATCCACGGGGCAGGCGCGAGCGGGCTGCCATAGTCGTTGACGACGATATGCTCAAACGGGGCATCCCCCTGCTGGGCAAGCACGCTTTCTACGCAGCGAGCCAGCAGGTCTTCCCGGTGGAAAGTCGGGGTCACGATGGAGATGGTTGGCTTCACGGCGTGCAGTTCGTCATGATGCGCCTGCTTTCCTGCTGTGGGTATGACAAGAACGACCAGGCAAGCACTGCCTGCCTCGCACAATCGTTTCTACCAGATGCCGCGCGCAATCGTCCAGGCGCAAAACGGCTGCCATGAGGGCGCAAAGCGGGAATCAGCGGCCGCTACGAGGAAGGTTTGCGGCGCAGGCCGCGCAGAAAAGCCGGACGCCTCGCATTGCCCCGGCTCAAACGCGCCGCGCCGGACAATCGCGCCAGGGCTGTCGCGCTCTGCCCGGCCCGGAAAGCGCGGCGGGCCGCAGCAACATATTCGCGGGCGCATCGTCCCCGCCAGTAGGGCTGGCCCTGGGTGCTCGCCAGCAGGCGCGGCAATGTTTCCGGCATGCGCAGGGCCTTTTCCAGCCCGGCATAGGTGAACTCGTTTTGACGCGCCCACTGCGACGTCGTGGTTTGATGCTCCACGCGGACGGAAGTGCCGACATAAGTCGTGCCCACGCATGTGCCTAGAAAGGCGGCGCGCCGGATCAAATCAATATCTTCGGCAGCGGGAAATGTGGGGTCAAAGCCGCCGGCCCGGAAGAACGCATCACGGCGCCACCAGGTGGCCTGGAGGGGCAGCACTTCCCCCGCAAACAGCAGCGGAAACACATCGGCGGGGACTTGCGGCTGCAACGTGTCGGACTGGCCCAGCCGCTCGTTGTGGATTTGGTAGCCGCCGTAGACAAGCACCGCATCGGAGTTCTGGGCGGTGTGGAGCATGGCGGCAAACGCGCCGGGAAGCGTAAAATCATCGTCGTCCAGAAAGTACAGCCACTGCCCCTGTGACAAGGCTGCGCCTGTGTTGCGGGCGACGCACCGCTCGGTGCGGAAGGTATCCAGCACCCGCACGCGCGGGTCGTCCATCCACGGGGCAGGCGCGAGCGGGCTGCCATAGTCGTTGACGACGATATGCTCAAATGGGGCATCCACCTGCTGGGCAAGCACGCTTTGCACGCAGCGAGCCAGCAGGTCTTCCCGGTGGAAAGTTGGGGTGACGACAGAAATAAGAGGTTTCACAGAGAGCAGTTCGCGACGGCTTGCCTGCTTTCCTGCGTTTATCTCTTGCGGGACAACAGAAAAACGCTCACACAATCGTTTCCACCAGGTGCCGGGATTTGTCATCCAGGCGGGCCAGGTCTTCAATCTCGAAGCGATTGCCGTCCACATCCAGCAGCAGCAGATGGCTGCCGGACAGCCACACGGCGTTTTCCTGAAGGTTCTGGGTGACAAAGTCCCGCGCGCCCCGGTCGGTCACGACGCTCCAATAAGTCACGCCAAACTCCTGCCGGGCATGGGAAACCGCCAGGACGCGGGCGGTCAGGTAACGCAGCCGCACTTCCGAAAGCACGGCCTCGCGCGAGGCCGGCTCCAGGTCGTCCAGGGTGGGCAGCAGAATAATCTCGTTGCCTTTGCCGTCCAGCAGGGCCAGATACTTGCCGGGGCGAGACAGAGGGGCGGCCCAGACCGGCTTGACAGTAGGATAAGAGCGATCATCGGGAACCGTCAGGCGCAACCGGTCTTTCGGCTCATAAAATAATCTGAGTGTGCTGGGGGTCATCGCGTTCTCCTGGGTGCAAGGGCGTGTCAATAGCGGCGGCGCTGGGGGGCGGGGCCGAGGGCTTTTTGGAAGCGGCGCACGAACTCTTCGGACGCCTGGGCATGATTCAGCATGGGCGGCGGATAATCAAGGGTATCAAGCTCGGGAATTCAGCGGCGGCAGTAGGCCATGTCGGGGTCATAGCAGCGCTGCTGAGCGACGGGGTTAAACACGCGAAAGTTGCCGCTGGGGTCGGGAGCCGTGCCCGCCACCCACTGCCAGCCGCCCGTATTGGATGCCCAGTCGCCGTCGACAAGGCGCTGCATATAAAACTCAGCCCCGACACGCCAGTCGATCAACAAATCTTTGCACAAAAACGAGGCGGCCACCTGCCGGGTTCTATTATGCATCCAGATGGAACTGCGCGCCCAGCTTTTGCAAAGCATCCCCCAAAAAGCCGACCCGCGCAGCCCCGATGTCGCGGGCTTTCAGAATGGCATCATCTAAAACGAAAATGCCGATCACCCGGTCATTTTCATTAAGGGCGCGAAAAAGAGCCGTGTTGTCGGACAGGCGCAAATCACGGCGAAACCACATCAGGGCAGTAGGCATGGAAGTTTTCTAATGCTGTGTAACAGCAGTCCAGAGGCATCACGCCCGGCGCAAAGGCCGGTAACATGTGGCGACAATGCCCAAAAGAAGCTGGGGGACAAACAATGTCCACACGGTGCGCTGCGGGCCGACAGTCTGCAAAAGCCAGCCGGTCAGCGCGATGCCCAGCGGCATGGCCCCAAAAGCCATCAAGCGAAAAACCGAGTTGACCCGTCCCGACAGGGCATCAGGCAGGCGCTTGAGCCGGTACGCATATTGCGTGCCCATATACACGGGAATGCAAACAAAGCACGCGGCATTGGCAAAACCCAGCATCCACAAGTTGTGCGCGAGCGCATACAGGGGCCAGGTAAAGACCCAGAACCAGGTCGCGCCCACCATCAGCCGCCCGAACGGGAACCTGCGCTGCAAGCGCGGGACGAGGAATGCCCCCAGCATGCCGCCCACCCCGCTGCTCGCGGTCAGCAGTCCAATCTGCGCAGGCGTGGCGTGCAGATGCTGGGCCATCACGATCAAGATCAGCGCCCATCCTGCGCTCGGCAGGCACAAGCCGCAGGTGAGCAGGGCGAGGGTGCGGATGACCTTGTCACGCCACAGCCAGCGCAGCCCTTCCAGAATGTCGCGGCCTAGATGCGTCGGGGCCGCGTCCTCGGGTCGTTCCAGTTGCAGGGGCGTGCGAATAAAGAAGATAGCCAGCGCGGACACGGCGTAGCTTGCGGCATCGGCGACAAACGGAACCGTGCGGCCCAGCCCGTACAAGAACCCACCCACGGACGGGCCGATCATGGCTGTCGTGGCGTAGCTCGCCTCGTTTTGCGCGATGGCCTGCGACAGCTGCTCTTTGGGCACGACACGAGCCAGACACGCCGACTCGGCCATCTGGAAAAAGACAAACAGCGTGCCCTCAACCAGCGAAGCCAGGCCGAGCCAGAACAAAGTCAAATGCCCCAGGGCATACGCAATCGGCACAGAAGCGACGACAAGGGCACTGCCGGTTTCGCAGGTCAGCATCACTTTTTTGCGGTTCCATTTATCCACCAATGCGCCTGCGGGCAGGCTGAGCAGGGCATAGGGAATGCCGCGCAGGGCAGCCATCAAGCCCGCGCGGGCCGGAGAATGGGTCAGGGCAAGGGCCAGCAAAGGGAAAGCAAGACCCGACGCCGCCGAGCCCACCCCGGACACCATTTGCCCGCCCCACAAGCGCAAAAAATCGCTGTTGCGCCACAGCGAAAGCAAGGGTTTGAGCGGGAGCGCCTGCGTAGGCACATCGGGACTAGGGCGTGTCTGCGTTGTTGTAGACATGGTTAGCTCAGTTGAATTGCGGCAGGCAGCGTCGCCTGGGAAAAGAAGGGGAAAGACCATTGCCGGGGCGCGTGCTAGGCGCCGACACCGATAATCTCCGTCGCCTGCGTCTGGGTTTGCACCAGTTTATAAAACTCGCCTTTCAGGTCCATGAGTTCTTGATGGGTGCCCATTTCGGCAATGGCCCCTTTGTCCAGCACAACCAGGCGGCTGGCATTGCGCAATGTGGACAAGCGATGAGCGATAGCAAAGGTCGTGCGTCCCGCCGTCAGCCGGGTGATGGCTTCCTGGATCTGCTTTTCGGTTTCCACGTCGACCGAGCTTGTCGCCTCGTCCAATATCAGTATCTTGGGGTTGTGCAGAATAGCCCGCGCGATGCTGACCCGCTGGCGCTCGCCGCCGGACAATTTGGCCCCGCGTTCGCCTACCAAGGTGTCGTAGCCGTCGGGCTTGCCCAGGATAAACGTGTGGGCGTTGGCAGATTTAGCAGCGTCCATGACTTCCTCCAAAGAAGCGTCAGGCTTGGCATAGGCAATATTCTCGGCAATGGTGCCATTAAACAAAAATGGCTCTTGCAATACAATGCCAATCTGGGCACGCAGGTCCTGCAAACGCAGTGTGCGATAATCCATGCCGTCAATCAGCAGTGTCCCCGTATCCGGCTCGTAAAAGCGGCAAATGAGGTTAATTGTCGTAGACTTGCCTGCCCCGCTTTTGCCGACCAGCCCGATCATCTCGCCGGGCTTCGCCGTGAACGTCAGACCCTTAAGCACGGGGTTGGACTTGTCATAGCCGAAGCGCACGTTGTCAAAAGTCACCTCGCCCGCAATGTCATGGTGGGCGATGTTCTCACCCACGCCGTAAGGCTCGGGCGTGGTGTCCATCACCTCAAAGATGCGCTCGGCCCCGGCCATCGCCCGCGAGAACCATTGGTTGACTTGGGCGAACCATGCTAATGGCCCATAGACTAAAGCAAGGTAGGCGTTGACCGACCAAAACGTGCCGAACGTCATCTGGTGGCGATAGACCATCGCGCCGCCCACGGTCCAATTGATCAAAACGCCCAGGCTCGTGAACAGAGACATCACGCCAAACAATGTGTACCAGCGGGTGTCTACACTCACCCCCGCATCGCGCAGTTCGGTATTACGGCGCAGAAACTTGGCGTTCTCGGCATCCTCCTGCGCAAATGCTTTCACGACCCGGATACCCGTGAGGCTTTCGTTGAGGTGCATGTGGAAGCGCGCCCACTTTTGCCCCACGCGGGTGAACATAGTCGCCATCGGCTTCCAAAACAAGGTGGCGATCAGCACGACAATGGGAACGGGGGCCAAAATGCACAGCGCAAGCACCCAGTTGGTCCACAGCAAAAAGCCGATCACGCCCAAAACAAGAAGGCTGTTGCTGACTAGGTACGGCACGCCTTCCACGAGAAAGCCCCATACCCGGTCGGTGTCCTGCGTGACACGGCTCGTGATTGCCCCCACCTGCTTTTTGTCGAAGTAGCCCAGTTGCAGGAACTCAATGGAGCGATACAAAGCCGCGCGCAGGTCGGCGGCGATGTAACCCGCGAGAAACGCAATCAGCCGCCCGGAGAGTATCTGTATCCCCATCGCCGCGACCAAAGTGCCCAGCCACAATGCCATCAGCCCATACAATTTGGGGAGGTGCGTGTGCGTCTGCAAGACCGTGTCGATCAGCACGCCTTGTATTTTGGGCGGAGCCAAATTAAGAGCCGTAGTAAGCAGTGAGAATAATGCCAGCCCGATGGCTTTGGCTTTGTAAGGGGCCAAAAAGCCTGCGATACGCCGCATGGTCTGGGTGCGGTTGACACAGGCAGGGCACACGCCGTCTTTTTCCGGCAGCAGACGTCCGCACTGGGCGCAATGAGTGCGCTCCAGGGTCTGCTTGATCGCAAACGGCTCGCCTTTCGCCAGCTGCTCAATGCCCCGCGCGGCCTCACTAAACTGTGCGGCCAATGACTGCGAATAGGTGATGATGGGCAGAATATCACCCGTTTTTGCCGTGATTTCCAGCCGTCCGCCGCCGACCAAGGGCTCGTTGCGGGCCGTTTCTATCTCGGCAATGGGCATTTGGAACGCAACAGCCCCGCCCGGCTCCATGACATGCACCTGCGTGCGCGTCACGACCAATTCGCGCGCGCCGAACTGCCCCAGGGGGTCCATGTCCGCCGTCAAGCGCACTAAAACATCGGCGTCTTCGCGCCCTTGCTGCTGAGGAAGTGGGACTTCTAAAATTGCCATGCGGTTCTCCTGCGCGGCAGCCGGGAGGCAACAAAAAAGCCTCAGGGTCACCGCGCTTGTGGGAAGAGAAAGCGTCGGGAGCCTGGGGCCATGAGGATCGGTTCTGTTCTTGGTTGGTTAGAAGCAGAACCCTCCGGGGGGCGGCAGGCTGGAAAGGGAGCGGGACGTCTTGGCAGGCAAGACGGCGCGGGCGGCAACGGTCGCCGCAAAGCGGGACGGCAGGGTGATGTTTATTGCTGTCAGCATGACTTGTTTGCACGCGGGGCCGGAACTGCAAGAGGACACGGCGGCCGTTTTCCTTTCTGTTTTAATCCTTGCCGGCGTGTAAAGGCCGGTGCAATGGGAAGCGGCAGCTTCCTGAGACGGGGAAAGTATAACCGCTCGGCAGGTTTGTTGTCAACCCCTGGGCCGCGCGTTTCGGACTTCTTTGGCATTGCCGCGCGGGGCAGGGAAACCGAGGCAGGGTGTGGAACAGCGCACTGTGAATATTCTGCCTGTTGCTCCCCCTCGCTTCACCGCCGAACCTCTGCGCCGGGCCGTGCGATTTTGGCTGGCTGCGTTCGTGGTCGGCCTGCTTTTGAGCGGCGCGACAGCCATTCCTTTGCTTCCCGAATTGGAAATTTTAGCGCGCGTGCTGCACACGGGTCACGGCTGGCCGCCGGCTTTTGTGCAGTGGATTGATACGGTGCAATCGGCCCTACGGGTGACCGATACTCGCTTTCCGTTTCTGGCTTACGGCACGGACTGGCTGGCGTTTGGACACTTCGCGATTGCTGTTGCGTTTATCGGCCCGCTGCGCGACCCGGTGCGCAACGTCTGGGTGGTCACCTTCGGCATGATTGCCTGTGTTTTTGTGGTGCCTTATGCGCTGATTTTTGGGGCGCTGCGCGGCATTCCTTTGTGGTGGCGGCTGATTGACTGCTCGTTCGGCGTGGTGGGCATTCTTCCCTTGTGGCACTGCCGCCGCTTGATTGACCGCCTGGCTCGTCTGGCGGGTTAAACAGCCTTCCCACGCTCTGCCCAAGAGGGCATCCTGCCTGTTCTGAACTTAAAGTCAGGAACTTTTCTTTATGCGCTGGACTGCGCGTCGCCGGATTGTTGTTGCGGCAAGTGCGGCCTTGGGCCTGGGCTTGGTTTGGCACACGACTGCGCGCCAGTTTGCTCGCCCGCTCCTGCCCCCGCCGCCCGCCGCTGCCGTGCGTCCTTTGCTGGGTGTCACTGTTGTGCTGGACCCTGGACACGGCGGCGAAGACCCCGGCGCGGTCAGCGCTTATGGAGTGGAAGCGGCCTACACCTACCGTGCCGCTGTGGAAATCGGGGCTCTGCTGCGCGCTCAGGGCGCGACCGTGCTGTATTCTGTCCGCAGCCGCACGCTTGACCCTGCCCTGGCTGCGTCCGAGCCGCCGCTGCAAATCCCTACCGATGCCCGATTGGCCGTTAATGGTGAGCCGATCCGCGCACGCCACTCGCCGCGTCAGCTTTGGCTGCGTGCCGCCTTCGCCCGCCGTATTTGGGCCGCGCAGGTCGGCCCCGATCCCGCGCGTCACGTGTTCTTTTTGTCCCTGCACCTTGACGATGCCCAAAGCCCGGACATCCGGGGCAGCCTGGTCTGCATCGACCGACGTCGCCGCCCGCCCGCATTTGGGATTGCTCTTGCCCGCGCCCTGGTGCAGGATGGCCTCGCCCGCCCTTCCAGTGCAAACAACAGTCAGTCTGGCCTGTCCATGCGGCGCTTGGGCGTCCTCAACCCCGACTTCAACCCGGTTCCCCAAAGCGCCCTGCTGGAAATGACCACCCTGTCCAACTTTGACGATGCCCTGCGTGCCGCCGACCCGCAGTGGCGCGCGCAGATGGCCGCCCGCATCGCCCGCGCCATCCTCGCTGTTCGGCAGGGAAAAGAGTAGGCGCAAACGCCATTGACACTTCCCTTGCTGCCATTGGCTGAAAACGGCTAATCGGCGGGCGCAAAAACAACGTCTTCGTAAATGCCCGCGAGGGGCACGGTGATACCGACACTGCTCAGTTCCAGCACGGCGGCCTCGCCATGATACTCATACGTGGCCCAGATGTCGTCAAACCGCTCCACGAGTGGCGCGTCCTGATGCACTAGCACGTATTCGCGCAGCGACGGCAGGCGGCGATAGCGGCCAAACTTGGCCGTGCGGTCATAGTTAGCGGTTGAGGGCGAAAGTATCTCAAGGAGCACGGTCGGGTTGGTGAGCGTATCTACGTAGGCATCTATAAACTGCGCCTCGCCGCACACAATGGTCAGGTCGGGATACGTGTAGAACGTGTCGGCGACGGCCACCCGCATGTCGCGGGTGAAGCCACGGCAGGGCGTACCGCGCAGAGCATTGCCGATAGCGACGGTCAAATTGAATGCAATGGCGTCATGTTCGCGGCTTACCCCGGACATGGCCCAAACTTGGCCGGAATAATACTCGCTTTTGAAGGCGTTTGAAGGCGGCGGCACGCTCGGCTTGCAGGTAATCTTCCGGGCTGACATACGGAATGGGCTGCGTGGACATGGACGAATTGTAGCATATTCGCCAGCAAGGACAACCCTTATGGCGCGCGCTATCTTATTGTTCGGCAAAACAGGAAGCAGGCGTAAACCTTAGTTATCTCCGTTTGTTGCTTGGAAGCGCGGAATAGATTTGCAACCATTGCTCCATCGGTACAAACATTTCTTCCAGGCTCTCGTCCCAGGCAATCCAGCCGTCTGTCCGGTCGGCCAAACGTTTAAGGGCCGCAATGTCTGCTTCGTCTACACGGCCTTGCCCCCAATTGATCGGCCCTTCCACAACGGCTTTCCACAGCACGAATTCTGTTCTTTCCAACCAGCCCGCATGGTAACAACGCTCACTGATTTCTGACATAAGATGTTTTAATTGCTTTTGGTCTGTCTCTTGAGAAGACATTGTTTCGTTTTCCTCTTGAAAAGAAACCGCGAAACCGCGAATGTCTAACGCGCTGCGTCGTTCCCATATAACGCAGGCACGTGTGCAGGCAGCGGGCAGCAATCAGCCGCGCTCGCGGCCTTCGCGCACGGCGGCGACAATCTCGCCTGCCGTAAGATGCAGGTTAATAGGGGGGATGCCCGGCGGCGACGACGCGGCGGGGGCGGGCGTCAGCAAAAATGTTTGGCCGTCCGCCCGGCGAATGCGTACGCCGTCGGTGCGGATGGCTTCGTCAAGCAGGACGGGCAAATATTCGGTGCCGTTCAATTCAGCCCGCGCGTCAGCCATGCCGTGAGTTTACCCGGTAACATGTGCCACGCGAAAACCCCTGCCATGAGTGCTTGTTCGCGCCGTTGTGAAAATAGTTTTCGCTCGCAATGCAGTGGTGCTGCCTCCGCTTTTCTCGCTTATTGTGAACGCATACCGACGACGGAGCAAATCGTTCCGTCGTTGCTGCGCCCAGGAAACGCCCAAATAACGGAGGCGCAATGCGCACGGCGCGCGTGTTGTCCCCTTTAGTTTGCAGGGCTGCCTGCCGAGTATGATAACAAAGAAACATGGCCTTTGGCATGCGTGCCGAAGCCGGGTTCGGGATGACGGCGACGGCGATTACCGACGAGAATAGAAAAGCAACCATGCGCGAGCTGCCTCGAAGCGCACAATTTTACCTTGGGATGGCGTACTTGCTGGGCGCGGGCATCGCGGTCCACGCCGGGCAGCTGTTTTACGCCGCCCCGCCGCCGCCGGGCATGCAGGGCAAGCCGTGGGAGCTGGCATTATTTGCGGCTTTGGCGGCGCTGGTCGGAAGCCGGAAAATCCATCCGGGGGCGAAGCGGGGAGACGGCGAAGCGGGTTCCATGGACCTGTTGCTGCCCGTTACGTTTCTGGTCATGCTGCGCTTTGGGCCTGCCGCCGCGGTGCTGGCAGCGCTGCTGGGATGCTTGTCCGGCGGGCTGCTGCCCCGGCGTCAGGCGGCTCCCGCACTGCTGTTCAGCCTCGCGCTGGCCGCCGCTGCGGCGTGGTGCGCAGGCGGGTGCTACCTGCGGCTGAACGGCGGGACGCTGCATCTCAACCCGGTCGGGTCGTTTCCCAATGTGGCGGGCGCGTGCCTGGTTTATTATGCGATCCAGACGGGCGGTGTCGCCGTGCTGCTCGCTTTGCGTTCGGGACAAAACGCGGCGACCGTATGGCGTCACACGTTCTTGGGGGCGGCCCCGTCGTATCTCGCCGGAGCATGCATCAGCGCGGGGATGCTGGTCGTGTTCGGTGCGCATGTGGGCGAGGCCGTGCTGCTGGGCGCGCCTATCGCGTGCTTTATCTACCAATCGTATGCGGGCACGATTGCGCGGGCCGAGGAAAAACAGCAGCATATCAATGCCCTTCAAGAAAATCAGGCGCATCTCGCCGATTTGTATCTGGCGACTATCAAGAGTCTCGCGCTTGCCATCGACGCCAAAGACCAGTACGCCCACCAGCATATCCTGCGGGTGCAGCGCTATGCCATGGCGACTGCCCGCGAGATGGGGCTGCAAGGCGATGAACTGGAAGGCTTGAACACAGGCGCACTTTTGCACGACATCGGCAAGCTGGGCGTGCCCGAATATGTGCTGCTGAAGCCGGGACAACTGACCGATGAAGAGTATGCCAAGATCAAAAAGCACCCGGAAATCGGGGCGGCGATTTTGGACTCGGTGGAGTTCCCCTGGCCTGTGCTGCCGGTGGTCAAGTCGCACCACGAAAAGTGGGATGGGACAGGCTACCCGGAAGGGCTGGCAGGCGACGCGATCCCCCGCACGGCGCGCATTTTGGCGGTGGCGGATGTGTATGACGCGCTGACATGCAACCGGTCGTACCGGGGGGCATGGGCGCATGAGCGCGCCGTGGATGCCATTATCCAGGATGCGGGGACACATTTTGACCCGGTCGTGGTGGATGCGTTTGCCCGCGTGATCGGCCATGTGGTCGACCAAATGGCGCGGGAACAAGCGGTGAGGGAAAAGAGCCTGCCCAGCGAAGACGGCGAAGGCGGCGGCGTGCGCCCATCCGACCAGGCGGCTCTTGCCATCAACCGAGCATCGTCGGAACTGTGGGCATTGTACGAAGTGGCCCAAACATTGTCGTCCAGCCTCGGCTTGCAGGAAACGTTGGAGATTTTGAGCCGCAAGCTGGAAGCGATCCTGCCTGGCACGGCCTGCCTGTTTTTACTCAAAGGGGACAGTCCTGATGCGCTCGTGGTGCGCACCGCGGTCGGCGTCAACCGCGAGTTCTTTTTGGGAGCGCGCACGCTCAACGCATCCAGCTTGTCGCTGCGGGCGGCGCGCGGACGCGCGACGTTTCTGGGCGACTACGACGCCGACGACCTGCTGCCTTCCGGCAGCGCGACCGCGCAATGGACGGCGCTCAACTCGGCGCTGATCGTGCCGATTGTCCACCAAGGCGAAGTGCTGGGCACGATCAATCTGTACCATCCTCAACGGGGCGCGTTTAATGCGCACGATCAGCAGCTTTTGGAAACAATCGCCGAGCGTGCGGCGATGGCTTTATACAACGGATTGCTGTTTGACCGCACGCGCAGCCATGCCCAGACCGACCCGTTGACGGGCTTGTACAACGTGCGCCATTTGACCCAGTATGTCGAAGACCACTGCACGCGAGAAACAGGCGATTCGCCCGAACCGTTCGCACTCCTGTGCCTGGACCTGGATAGCTTCAAGCCGATCAACGACAACTTCGGGCATCAAAAAGGCGACCAGGTGCTGCGTGATCTCAGCGCGTTGTTCCAAAGCGCGGTGCGGGAATACGATGTTGTCGCCCGGTACGGCGGCGATGAATTTCTGATCGTGCTGCACGGGGTCGGAGCGTCCGAGGCCGAAGCCATGGCGCACCGCTTGCAGGAAAGCGTGGCAAGCTACGACCCCGGCTTGTTCCATGAGCGCTTGGGCGATTTACGCCTGGGCGTGAGTATCGGCTACGGCTGCTTTCCCCACGAGGGCCGAGACTGCGCCGCCCTGCTGTCCGCCGCCGACAACCATATGTACCGCAACAAGACCGAGCGCAAATTGGGCAGCCTGGCAAGCCGCGACTGCCCGCCTGCTGCTTTGACGGAATTGGAGCTGCCGCGCGCGGCTTAAGGGGACGTTGTGTGAAATTTCTTTTTTGCCCCGAAGCAGGAACATGCACCTCTATTCGGGAACACACAAGAGGAGGCTTTACAATGCCGCAAGACATCTACGACACGGATTTGGCACTCTCGGATGATGTGGAAGACGCCCTGCGGCGTCAGGAAGAAGCCTTGTCCCTTTTAGAACGACTGCGCATCGCCGTGCCCGCCAGCAGCAAAGCGGCGGGCGGCGAGGCACGCGGCAGGCGCGCCTTCGGGCGCTGGCCTGCGCCCGAAGGCGTTTCGCTGGAGCTGCACGACGGCGCGGAGTGGCAGACAGCGCCCATCCTGGATATGGGCATTGGAGGCAGCCGCCTGCCATCCGTGCCAGCCTGGATGGTCGGCCCCGTGCCCGCTCGCCTTAAAGCGCCTTCGTGCGAAGGGATTTTAGTGCTGGCCGACATCATGTGGCGCGACAAAAAGTCTGGGGCAGGCGGCCTGCGCTTTGAGTTTCTAGGCACGGAAGAGCGCGACGAGTGGGCGGACAGCCTTTTGGACGCATTGCTGGCGCGATATTCGGTCGGATGACACCCATGTCCTCATTTCGTTTTTGGCACTTGTTTTTTTGCCTGCTGTGCTTTGGCGCGACGCCTGCGTTGTGCCGTGCGGCGCAGGTCCACCGTGCGCCACCGCTGCCACCAGTCAGGCCGCAGCTGGTGACGCAGGGCAGCGCGTCGGGGGGCAAGCGCATCACCCTGACGTTTGACGCCTGCCAAACCGCAAAGCCTGCCGGGTTTGATGCCCGCATCGCGCAGATTTTGCGGCGCACCCACACGCCCGCCACGCTGTGCCTGGGCGGACGCTGGATGGAAACTCACCCGGAAATCACGCGCAGTCTGGGCCGCGACCCGTTGTTTGAGCTGGGCAACCACTCGTATATCCACCCGCACATGACAAAGGTTTCACCCGCGCGCATGCGAACCGAGATGCAGCGCACGCAGGACATCATGTACGGGCTGACCGGTCATCAGGGCGTCTTGTTTCGCCCGCCCTACGGCGAGTACAACGCTTTGGTGGAGCAGACGGCGGCTCGGCTCGGGCTGCGCACCCTGACATGGAGCCTGGTCACCGGCGACCCGGACCCACATGTCACCGCCCCGCGCATTGTCCGCGCCGTGCTGGCGCGTGCCCGGCCCGGCGCGATTGTCATCATGCACATCAACGGGCGGGGATGGCACACGGCCCAAGCTCTGCCAGTACTTATTCCCGCTCTGCGCGCGCGCGGCTACAGGTTTGTCACTGTTTCCCAGCTTTTGGCTCGTTAACTCCCGCTTTTGCCGCACAAGTCTCCCTTGCTTTGAAAGGCCGGGCAAGGCGCGGTAACCTCTTTAACGGCTGAAAACACGCATTCGCAAGTCCCAGAAAACGGTGTCCACGGCAATCAGACCAGCATTTTGCTGCAAGAATTGGCCTGATAAAAATATTTTGCTCCCTTGAAACCATTGTGAATGATGGGTATAATTGCGAATGATGGGTATAATACCGCTGGGGAACCAATGTCCGCAACAAAGACGTAATTCTGATCTGTGGATCTTGGGGAGCGTTGTTTGCAACCTGACACTTTCAATTGTGGCGGCGTAGCTCAGTTGGTTAGAGCGTTCGGTTCATACCCGAAATGTCCCCAGTTCGAATCTGGGCGCCGCTACTTTTTGACACTTCACATTATCCTGCCCCCACAACAAACGCTTTGCAAGGCCTATACCCAGTAGCATTGGATATGGGCCTTTTTGCCGTCCAGCCTTTGGCGCTAGAGGGCGGCTTCCAAGTCTTCTATGGTCTCGGCGGCCAGCACTAGGATGCAACCTTTAATTGAGCACGGCACAAGAACCATTAGTGCCTGCTATAACGGTTTTTCTTGCCGTATCTGCACAGAATTATCATAAAAACCATTATGCCGATATTGCTGCCCATTCAGCGCCCACTTCCCACGCAGATGCTCAGCCCGCGGCTGCTGGTGCGGCCTTACCAAGCAGGTGACGGCACGGCGCTTTACAAAGCTGTGGACGAAGACCGCGCTCATTTAGCCCGCTGGCTGCCCTGGGTGGACAAACATACCGACATCGCGGCATCGGAGGAAACGGCCCGGCGCATGCACAGCCGCTGGCTAAACCGTGAAGATTTAACGGTGGGACTGTGGGAACAAAGCAGCGGACGCCTGCTTGGCGGCAGCGGCCTGCACCGGTGCAACTGGGAAGTGCCGTCGTTTGAGATCGGCTACTGGCTGCGGCGCTCGGCGGAGGGACAGGGCTTCATGACCGAAGCCGTCGGGCTGCTGTGCGGCCTCACTTTCGGCACCCTAGAAGCGCAGCGAGTAGTAATTCGATGCGACAAAGGCAACATACGAAGTGCGGCGGTGGCGCGGCGCTTGGGGTTTATCCACGAAGCGACGTTGTGCGGCGACGCGCGTGACCAAAACGGGCACCTGTGTGATACGCTGCTGTTTTCGCTCACCCCAGATGATTACGAAAAGCAAAAAGTCTTAGGCGCGGGCGGAACGTGAGGTGACGGACGCCATATGGGCATCATGCTGAGCATCACGCAGGCCGTTGGGAACCCAGCCCGCGCCTTGGTACAACCGGGCGGCACGCGACAATTGGCGTCGTGCTTCGCTCTCGTGCGTACGGCGCCATTCCACGCGTCCCAGCATATAAACAGGTAATGGGTTTTGTGGACAGGCATGGACACTGGAGCGCAGGTAATGCGCTTCTTTGGCCAGCCCACTGTTGGTGGGATGGGCATCCAGCAAGCCACCAGGTGTGCGCTCGCCTCGGTAAAAGTCAAATTGCGAGCGCAGAAAGTCGGTATCCAGTGGACGTATGGGATGTGCGGCGATTTTGACAGTGTGGTCAGGTGATTGATAGGAAACGATAATTGGACTATCCCCTTGAAACACCGGCTTCACATAGCGATAGTTTTTCAAATCGGCGTCTTTGGCGAACAAGCCTTGATGACGCACAAACGGTTCCCGGTCGGAAGCATCCACCAGAACATCCGTGCCATCGGACAGCTTTAGCAAGGTGACACAATGGCCGTTGTTAGAAGTGTGTCCATCGACGTTTTTGTTGACCATAACGACGCCGGCGTCCACACCGGCTTCCTGCAAAAGTGATGCCAGCAGGACAGACTGCAACAGACATTGACGCTCCCGGTGCCTTGCAACGTTGAAAAACTCAAACCCTTCTTGCAGGCTAAAAATTGGCATGCTGCTTTTAATCCAGTGATGTAGCGAAGCAGCCAGGGCCATTTCCGCCCGCGCGCGCTGTTTGGGGTTGATGATGGCATCTAAAGCAGTGCGTTTGGAATCGATCATCGCCATCTGCCCACTGTCTGGCGTACATAGTTGACTTTGCAGGCAGGCTTTATCCATCCAGGCGTAAAAGTCAGCAGTCTGGCCGCCGTTGGCTTCGCGATATGAGTCTGACACAAAACGCGTGAATGCCCCGCTCAGATAAGGATAAGCTTCTCCTTTGTTCATCGGCAAATGCCGCGGCGGCGAACCGGGCAGATGTCCCTGATCGGGCGCACGCACCCATCCTACCACTGCCAACGCCGCCAGTGCGACGATCACCCATAATCCTGAAGTTCTTTTCAAAACGTGCTGTGAATTCCTCATCCTGCAACCTGGGTGTTCCAGACTGCTGCGTTATTATAGCATGCCTTCTGCAGGGCTATCACTTGACAAGGCGCAAGCCGTCATGCTAATTTAATGGTGACGAAAGGCAAAAACTTGTTATGAGTAAAACCCGCCGCGTTTTGGCTGTGCTGTTTGGGCTTGTCGGCATACTCAGCACCCCCGCAGGCGCCGATCCGCCCCTATCCGTGCCAGCGCCCATCGGCGCACCTTCTGTGCCGTCGATCGCGCCAAATGTTGTCCCCATCGCCCCGCCGCATCTCAGCCCTGAGCAACAAAAAGCGGCTCTCCTGGAAGCGCAACGCGCGCCTTTGCACCGCCTAGCGCAAGCGACAGAGCGCGAAGCGGCACGGCAGGCGCGCGCGTGGCAGTTTGACAAGGCGCAGCGCCTGTACGCAAAAGCCGCTGCGCTTTACCATCAGCAGGCGCGCCTGGCACGTCGTTCGGCGCAAGACATGGCGAAGTCCGGTCAAATGAAGCTAGCCGCCCGTGCGCATGCCGAAGCTCTTAGCGCAGACACTCGCTTTTTAGCGTGCTTGGCAAGTGAAGTATCCGCAATCAAAAAAAGCAGCCTTGCCGAAGAATTGCCTCCCAAACGACTGCCGCCTGCCAAGCCGAAACCTGTTTTGACAAAAGCGTTCCAGCCGAAGCTCATCCCCTCCGCACCCGAAGCAAGGCATCTTCCCAAACCGATTGCTATGAAGCCTTTACCGCCAAGCATTGCCATTCGGCCACAGCCTACAGCGAAGCCGCGCCTCAAGGTTGCCAAAGCAAAGCTTATGCCCAGTTTTTTGCATGCCGCACGTGCCCGCAAAGCATTGCCGCCCGCGCTGAAAGCGTTGCAGCAGGCAGCAGTACGGCCGCTGAGGTTTGCACCTGGGTTTATCGCGGTTCAGCAGCATGGCCTGCTTCAAGAACGGCTGCGCCTGCGCCGCGCGCAGCTGCAAGGGACAAGTGCAGGCACTGAGGCACAGCCGATAACTGACTCAGTCGCGCCGCCTAATCAGCTCACACCGACTGACAATCCCACGCTGCCTCTTAATCCGCAAGTGCCCCGTACGCCTTGAACCGATTGTCCACAGGCTCTACTTAAATTGTCGGCATATCTGTGCCCTAAGAATGTATCTCAAAACGTAAGTGTTGGGTCAAGTTCGTGCCAGCGGCGGAACCAGAGCAAGGCGGAGGCTAACTTCATCAGCGCCAGGTACCGCTCCGCCAGTTTATCGTAGCGCACCAGGATGGCGCGGCAACGAGAGAGCCAGGCGAAGGCCCGCTCCACCACCCAGCGACGCGCAGGGTGCTTCTTCTCTCGTTGTGCGTCCAGCTTCTCTTCGCCAATGCGCCGAATGTGGGGTACGTACCCTGCCTCAGTCATGATGGTTTCGGCAGCCGCACCTCGGTAGCCCCTGTCTAGGCACAGATGCTGCGGCTCCTGCTCGGTCGGTGGGGTTTGGGCCGACGCACTCGTCTTGTGCCCCTTTTTACCGACGCCGCTGCCAGGAACGCCCCGTGCTTTGCCTAGGCACCCATCGGCAGCCTGCCAGTGCCAGTCTACGCCTTGCAGATCATCACATTTGGTGAGCAGGATGGCCCACAGGATGTCAAAGATGCCCTTGTTCTCCCAGCGAGCGAAGGCGCGGTAGATGCTGCTGTCATCGCCGAACTCCTGGGGCAAATGGTTCCACTGGCAGCCTGTGCGCATGCGAAAGATGATGCCGTCGAAGGCTTGGCGTGGGTCGCTGCGCTTGCGTCCTGTTCTTGCGGGCGGGTCGTAGACGGTCAGCACCTTCTCGATCAACTCCCAGAGCGGGTCGGGGACGTTCCAGATCGTCGGCAATGGCTTCTTCGGTTCAATTGGCGGTTCCATGCTGCCATTATCGGCGCATGACAGGCGAAAGTTCAGCCTGCGTTTTGAGATACATTCTTATCGCCGTAGACGAAGCCGAACCGCTGAATCGACCAGTTCAGCCCGCTTTCACGCAGCTCGTTTTCGGCCGCCAGCTTGCTGGCCGGATAAGCCATTTTCGGATCAGCGGCATCATCCTCGCGGCCGGGGTGCGGGCTGTCCATGTTATAGACATTGCTAGTGCTCGCCATGATGAAACGCGCCTCGGGCGCATGAGCCTTAGTCGCGGCGATGAGGTTACGCGTACCTTCGAGGTTGCTCTTCCAGATCAGATCGGTGTCGGGCGTGCGGAAAACTGAGGCGAGATGGATGATTTCCGAGATGCCCTCCACCGCCTGTGTGAGCGACGCAGGATCAAGGAGGTCGCCCTCCACGGCCGTCACTCCGGCAGGAACCTCTTTCCCCCCGCGCACGAGCGCGCGGCACTCCACACCTGCCCCAACGAGACGCGGGAGAAGTCGGGTTCCCACCAGCCCGGACCCGCCGGTCACTAAGACTGTCATGTTTTTGTTCCTCTTCGAGATGGTTTTTGAGATAAAAGCAATTCTCAACTCCTATCCACGCCAGCCCCATGTTTACTTCCACAGCTCGCCTTGCACGGCGTTCGAGACAACATCACCACGGGATCACTTCGCCGGTGCGGGAGAAGGTGCCCGTCGGACCATCCGGTCCAAGCAGCGCGAGGCGGACTGGTTCGAGAGCTCCCTCCCCGACACTTCCTGTACCCTCATAGTTGTTGAGGTTGGTCTTGATGAAGCCTGGAGAACAGGCGTTCACCTTGATCCCCGTCGACTCCAGCTCGATTGCCATGGCGAGCGTCATCGCGTTCATGGCCGTCTTGGACGCGGCGTAACCAGGGCCGAAGATTTGGCGATAGGGAAAGGCCGGGTCCGCGTTCATCGTCAGCGAGCCAACGCCGCTCGACACATTGACGATGCGCGCCGCTGGCGCTTCGCGCAGGAGCGGCAGCATCGCCTGGTAAACGGCGAGGACGCCGAACACGTTGGTCTCCCACACTGCGCGCACTTCATCGAGGGACACGTTGCTCGGACGGGTCAACTTAGCGTACTCCCCGACGGACATACCGGGCAGCTTACTCGTATTCGAGATTGCCGCGTTGTTGACCAGCACGTCGAGGCGGCCAAGTTCGTTCCGAATGCGCTTTGCGGCGGCGTCGATGGAGGCCTGATCCGTGACGTCGAGATGGATAGCGCGTGCGTCCGGCCCAACCTCCTTGGCCGCAGCCTCGCCGCGCTCGAGATTGCGCGATCCGACCAGCACCGTGAAGCCGTTTGCCACGAGATCCTTCGCGATCTGAAGGCCGATTCCTTGATTGGCCCCGGTGACCAGGGCGACAGGTTTGTCCTGCATAATAATCTCCTTGTTTGCATCGTTGTGTGGCCGCAGAACTGTGCCGCTTTCACTGGCACAGTTCCGCTTGTAGAACCAGCGCCATTGCGCTAAACCGGTGCGACGGTGCTTTTCTGCGATTCGCCTTGCGCGGCGTTGGAGACCTCTTCCCATGCCTCCCAAGTGGCGAGGCGGTCAGCATAGGCGGCGCGCGCCACGGGAAGGTTCTGGTTGCCGAGAATGAGGCGCAGAGGCGGGTCTTCCGCGTCCACGACCTTGAGGATAGCTTCTGCGGTCGCCTGCGGATCGCCGCGTTCTTGGTTCATCAAACTCGCCATGACTTGCTTCCGAAAGTCCGCATAGGCTTCCATACCATCAGCCCTCGTCGCTGACTTCCCGAACTCTGTGGCATAGGCACCGGGTTCAATCAGCGTCACCTTGATACCAAACTCCTTGATTTCCTGCGCCATGCTCTCGTGAAGCGCTTCAACCGCAGCTTTAGTGGCAGAGTAAAAGCCGATGAGCGGCATAGGCACAATCCCCAGGCCGCTTGAGATGCCGAGGATATGCCCGCTGCCCTGCTGCCGCAGCAAAGGCAGAGCCGCTCTGAGGACTCGGACCATGCCGAAGAAGTTCGCTTCAAACAAGGCGTGGAGTTGTTCGTCGCTGGCTTCTTCCACAGTCGCAATCAAGCTGCTGCCGGCATTGTTGAGAAGAACGTCCAGCTTGCTGAAGTGCGCGTGCGCCTGCTGAACGGTCTGCTGCACCTGATCGGCATCCGTGACGTCGAGCGCCAAAGGAAGCACGGCATCGCCGAACCGCTCCTTAAGATCGGCAATGTCTGTCAATTTGCGGGCGGTCGCCGCGACCTTGTCGCCCCGCTGGAGCGCGGCTTCGGCCCAGATGCGCCCGAAACCACGAGACGCGCCGGTGATAAACCAAACTTTGCTAGTCATGTAAGTCTCCTTCTGTTGGTCGACGTATAATCAACGCCGCCGTGATGTGGTAATATGGTCAAAGCGGAACCACAGTCCATATTATACGGAACAATGTTCCGTTTGTCAAGTGGAGGCGGAGTGAACGACAAACCGAAAGACCAGAACGACAAACCGGAAGATCAAGGTAATGGCTTGGAGCCCCAGGGCAGCATGGATCGGCGCGTGCGTGCCGACGCGCAACGGAACATGGATGCGTTGCTGGAAGCGGCGCTGGCTGTGTTCGCGACTTCAGGGGTTGACGCGCCGGTTCGGGAGATCGCCGTCAGGGCAGGCGTCGGAGTCGGCACCGTGTATCGCCATTTTCCGCAGCGCTCGGACCTCGTCGCGGCTGTCTTCCAGCATGAAGTCGACGCCTGCGCGGATGCCGCACCAGTCCTGGCAGCGGAGCATGAGCCGGGCGAGGCGCTGGCGCGATGGATGCAGCGATACGCGGCCTTTATTGCAACCAAACGCGGCCTTGCGACGGCCCTGCACTCGGGAAACCCGGCCTTCGACACCTTGCCCGCCTACTTCCAAAAGCGACTCCTGCCCGCGCTCCGAGCATTGCTGGACGCAGCGGCCGCAGCGAGTGAGGTGCGCGCCGATGTTGATGCGGACGACCTGCTGAAAGCGGTCGCGAGCCTCTGTATGCAGGCCCACGACGAGGGGCCCGCCCATGCGCGGCGCATGGTCGCCCTGCTCGTCGACGGGCTCCGCTACGGCGCGAGCCCATCGGTGAATACGCCTTCCTAGAGGCGTTTCGCTTCGAGGTACAAGCCCATCATCTTGTAGTCTGCGGCCTTTATGATGCTATCGCGCCTGCGGTCGCCAGTGGCTGCGCTAACTATCACCTAAAATTCCGCGCCAAATAATTCTGAAAGTGACATAGTATTCCTGCTTGATCCAATTAACTAACGCCGTGTGCAAGTTTCTTTCGTTTGGTTGCGGCATCTAGGCTCAGGCCGGGTACTTTTCAGTTGCTGAGACTGGAGAAGGGAACCCGAGCCATGAGCCTAGACGAGATCATTATAACCCTGTTTGTCACCATTGACGATGAACTCACCCTTGCCCGCTAACGCCTGCACGTCCGTCAACTGCGCCGACGCGGCCCTGCCCCAAGCTCTCTGACGCCGAGGTGCTCACCCTGGAATGCGCAGGCGGGATGCTGGGCCTCGCTTGTGACAAACACCTTTTCGCTTACTTCACACGCCACTACCAACACTTCTTTCCAGGCCTTGCTCATACCCATCGTACCACCTTTGTTCGGCAGGCCGCAAACCTCTGGCACGTCAAGGAGATGCTCTGGCGCAGACTGGCAGGAGAGGCCGCTCCTGCCGATGACCGCCTGCACATCGTGGACAGCATGCCTGTGCCCGTCTGCCGGTTCGCCCGTGCCCCCTTCTGCCAACGCTTTAGGATAAACCTATCATAATCGAACCACAAACGGGGTTTTTGGAACGTAATAACTGACTGGCCCAGCGACTAAACGAGATCAGAGCGGATCAGCTACTTGGGTGGATTATGTAGCCATCGACCAATTTTCACCCTCTCCGTTAACTTAGTAGCTCAAATATGGCATCATGTAATTAACAGATAATTACATGATAGAAAAGACTACTATGGCAAACAAAGCAAACCCAATGCTCAACACGCGCCATATCCATCCTATGAGCGACTTTGTCAGAAATCCCAAGCTGCATGTTGCGCGCCTTAAAGAGACCAAGACGCCTGAAGTGCTCACCGTCAACGGGCGGGCGGAAGTCGTGCTGCTGGATACGGAGACCTATGAGAACCTGATGGAGCGGCTCCGCAACATGGAAGCGGTTGCTGCTGTTCGCGCCCATCTAGCGCAAGCCAAAGCCAGTGCGCCCCTACGTGAACCCGTCACAGAGGCTGAACTTGACCGCGGCCAGGCGGTGATGCAGGAGCTTGTCGAGGAAACTGAACGGCTTGGTCTGTATTAATGACGATTGCTGTTCTGGATGCTTGCGTTCTGTACCCGCCCTCCTTGCGTGATCTGCTCTTGTGGCTGGCTGCCGTGCGCGTTTACGAGCCGCGCTGGACGGAAGACATCCACGCCGAGTGGATCCGCAACGTGCTGGCCGACAACCCCGAATTGACATCAGGCCAGTTAGAGCGCACTCGCCGCCTTATGGATCAGGGCACTTCCCATTGCCTCATTTCCGGGTACGAAGGGCGTATTGCCAGTCTCAGCCTGCCGGATGAGGCCGACCGTCATGTGCTTGCCGCAGCGATTGAAGCTGGTTCCGCACTGATCGTGACGTTCCATCTTGCTGATTTTCCAGCCGCCACTTTGCAAACATACGGCATTCAGCCGGTTCACCCGGATGATTTCCTTTACGCTCTCTTTGAGGATGAACCGGAACTGTTTCTGCGCGGCCTGCGCGCGCACCGGGCTTCCCTGCGGCGTCCGTCCAAAACAGCAGAAGAGTATCTTGCAACGCTGATAGCCAACGGCCTCAACTGGCTCGCGGCGCACGTAGAAGCACACACGGCGGCGATTTAACCAAAGGTCGATGGCCTTGATGGTCTGCTGCACGTCTCGAAGTTTCAATTCCAGCTTGGTTCTATTAGAGGCCAAAGAACCGGGCCTGACTCTCTCGCCAATCGCTGTGTTTCAATTCCACCCTGGTTCTATTAAAAGGGAACACCGGCTCTCAAAGAGGCGCAGGAGACGATGTTTCAATTCCACCCTGGTTCTATTAAAAGAGGCACGGCGGGCGGGTTCATCGGACAGGGTTTCGTTTCAATTCCACCCTGGTTCTATTAAAAGTGGTCACCGTCAGGGTGTTAGTCTGGGGCAGCAGTGGTTTCAATTCCACCCTGGTTCTATTAAAAGAGGCGGAGGGCGCGACATGGGTCAGCAAATACAAGAAGGTTTCAATTCCACCCTGGTTCTATTAAAAGATCGTCTTGAACCCCATCACCACAAGTGCCCCTGATAGTTTCAATTCCACCCTGGTTCTATTAAAAGCAGGGGGTGACAACTCCTAGGCCCAAATATTGGCTAACGTTTCAATTCCACCCTGGTTCTATTAAAAGAAGGCAGAGGCCCAAGCGAAGGAATGCTAGCCAGGTACGAAAGTTTCAATTCCACCCTGGTTCTATTAAAAGGATCGTGGTAAGCTGCGACAGCGTGGCGGCGGCGGTAATCAGTTTCAATTCCACCCTGGTTCTATTAAAAGAATGCTCCCCACAAAGCAGATGCTCGGCCTGCATTGGTTTCAATTCCACCCTGGTTCTATTAAAAGTCTTGATCTGCGCGAGATGGCCGGATGCCTTGAGCGGTTTCAATTCCACCCTGGTTCTATTAAAAGCGCCCCCGTCATCGTGTTGACTGCCTCGCGGGGTGTGTTTCAATTCCACCCTGGTTCTATTAAAAGCAGCGCCCTACCCCCAAAAGCAGCTATGGGAGGACGGGTTTCAATTCCACCCTGGTTCTATTAAAAGATTAAGATGCTGGCAACCAGGCTCATGGGCAAGCACAGTTTCAATTCCACCCTGGTTCTATTAAAAGCGGCAGGTCTATGAGCGTGCGGCAAGTTTTTAGCCTACAAAACAAGCATACACAAATAAAGGAGACAACGATGGAAACCACAACAACACAACAAATCGAGTGGCCTGCGAACCCGGCCCCCAACACGTTCACCGCGACGATCCGTCTCTAGTTTCAATTCCACCCTGGTTCTATTAAAAGTCGCCAGGAAAAGATCGCCGAAGGTGAGTTCCACGGGTTTCAATTCCACCCTGGTTCTATTAAAAGTGACCGCTGGGACTGGTCGCCATGGATCAAGCCATCGTTTCAATTCCACCCTGGTTCTATTAAAAGAATGGAAGGGGTCTGCCGTCCTCGGCTGCCCCTGGAAGGCGGTTTCAATTCCACCCTGGTTCTATTAAAAGCCAGCCGGTGCAGGTGCATCAGCTCCCGTACGCGCTGGGTTTCAATTCCACCCTGGTTCTATTAAAAGAGTAGAAGATGAGTATATGGCCGTGTCCGATACCACATCTAGGCGACCGTCATGCTATTGTGACATAAAATCGCGGGAAGGGGCTAACCAAGAAGGCAAAAGAGTCGTCGGCCTCTCCTGTGAGCGGGTGCTACCGGAGGCCGACGACGCTTGTTTTCGCGAATTGTCCCACAAACGATATGGATCAGAGGAAGTTGCTGACGGGCAGCTTTTCATTGCCCAAGATCTGACGCTCCGCCCACTTGGCATCGCGCAGCACCCACAGCAGAACGGAGTCCTCCAGAGGCAGGATGATCTTGCCGAGACCCGCTTTCATCAGCGCCAACTTGGACTCCGTCAGCTCACCCTCAAACACCGAATTCTGGATACGGGGCAGGTAGCGGCGCAGATACTTGCAGACTTTTCCTACCCGTTTTTCGCCCACGTCGTACACCAGGATAATGTGCATTGTAACTTCGCTCCTTTACCACCAGGCCCGAAACGCACGGTACGGCTCCACGCCTGTCAAATGCCGGATGAGCTTGTAGCACTCCAAACGGATCAGGTGACGGTAGGACACGTGCCGCCCCAAGCGCCGGTGGCGGATGGTGGTTGCCAGCCGATCTTCCAACGCCCCCAGGAACAGGCGCTTGCCGGCATCGGACAGCACACAGCTGTCCAGGCCCTTGTCGAAGTGCGAGGGCTTCATCTGCCCCGTGTTGATCAGCCGGAAGATAGCACGGTCCACAATGAGCGGCTTGAATATCTCGGAAATGTCCAGGGCCAGCGAAAAGCGGCGCGCCCCCGGCTCGTGCAGGTAAGACACGGTGGGCGTGAGCTGCGTACGGTAGATCTCGGACAGGCAGACCGTGTACAAATGGGTGTTGCCGAACGAGATCAGGGCGTTGACTTCGTTATCGGGCGGACGACGCACCCGGCGCTCAAAGACCCAGCCTTCCGCCAGGATGTGACGCCATGCCTGGTAGTAACGCTCGCGCATCTTGCCTTCCAGGCCGCGCAGGTCATTGACGGCAGCCTGGGCGGGAATGCGCTCAGCCAGGCTTTCCACCGTCGCCCGCAGGATGTCCAGTGACGACAGTTCGCCGTCAAAAGCCACAACGGACTCCAGCGGGTCGGCGTCTTCCCCCAAAGCGGGCAGGTCCAGCCCGGCATCTACCGATGCTTCGGCGTCTTCATCGGTGGGGATGGCGCTGGGCAGCGGCACGTCCAACCCGACTTCGCCGACCGGTTCCGCAGGCTCCGGGCTGCCTTTGCGACGGCTATAATAAGCAATGTTGCGCAGCAGCGAGTGGGCCGCGCCGCGCACCAGCTCGCGCGTCAAGGTCATGCGCTTGTCGTGGTCGGCATAATGCCCCACCTGATGCACCAGCAGAAAACCCGAATGCAGATACTCGCGCGGGTAGTAAGAGCCGCTGTAGAACCCGTAGTAGTTGAACACGTGCAGCGGGATATGCTTTTGGGACAGGAAGTTGAGGAGTTTGGTGTTCAGGTCTACCTCGCCGTATAGATACAGGCTTTCCACATCTTCCACCGGGATCGGCTTGCGCTGCCCTTCGGCGTTTTCAATGTAGAGCGTGTTGGCCTCGCGCTTGACCCGCCCACTGGACAGTACATAGTAGTTCTTCACCGGTCACTCCCTCCCCCGCAAATCCCCATCCGCACGATCAGCCCCAGCACAGGTCTTGGTACGCGCACTTTTTGCACACGGGCATCGGGGCAGGCACGAGGGGCGGTGTGGGCAGGTCGCGTGTTTGGCGTACGCCCTGCACCATGGCGACCACTTCGTCTTCCAAGACCGGCGTCAGCGTCACCGTTTCGCGTCGGCGCTCTTTGGGGAAGTCGATCACGCCCGTTGTTTCCACTCCTTTCTCGTGCTTGAGATAGTACAAGTAGTACAGCAACTGGAAGCGCGTGGCCTTGAGTGCGCCCCGGCTTTTCTTGATTTCATGCACTTCTCCGCCCTCGGTAAAGTCCAGGCGCAGCAGGTCGTCGATCATCACATCCTTGCGCGGCTTGCCGGGGTAGCTTTCCTGGTGCAGCACCTGGCCCAGCGCCACATTTTCCGCCCCCACCCCGCCCGTGACATGCTCCTGCTCCATGCCATGCGAGAACCACCACAGCTTGCGCGGGCAGAGCACATAATAATGCATCTCCGTCCCGCCTACCCGCATTTCTTTAAGACTATCCACAACCTGAACTTCGCTCATTTTAACCCTTATAGAAAAGCATCCGCCGCTTCTCCTGGTGGAAGTGGCACATCACTGACGCGGAAGTCAAAGCCGCCTCTGCCTGGGTTGTAAACCAAATTTGATTTGATAATAGTCAACTCATAATCAATTGTCTTAAACTGACTGCCACGCTTGACAGTAAATGAGCGGTTCTGAGTTTCCACTAAACCGGCATCAATGGCATGAAACTTTCGGCGGCGGATTGGGACTTGCAGTTGCGCCAAGGCCGTCAATGTGGCAGTCGGCTTATTAAGGTAAATCTCCGGTAGGACCAGCTTTACCTCATCATCAATATCGCGAATGGTGACACCGTCCGTGTTTTCTTCGCCTGCAAAGTTTTCCTGTGGCTTCTTTCCGAAAGCGGCGTCTGTGCGTGTGGCCTCTTGCAGGCCAATTTGAAGAGTGGGGGGTTCATCCGTCAGCACAGCTTCACACCAATCCAAACCAAGCGCATAGGTAAACTCCTCACCCCAAGGCGTTTTGTCCAGTGTGGTCTGCAACAGGTTGAAGTCTTTATAGGGGAGAGCAACAGGACATTTTCCTTTATCGTTGGGGGTCAGATCAAGCGGAGCTACAAGCAGGCGAAAGCGAAAGCCTTCCTGCAATCGGCTTGTTGCTCGCGCTAGTTCAGGCAGCAAACCACGCCGGTTCAGGCGACCACCGCGCTGAATGAGAACATCGGCAGGAGCAAGTTCGGAAATCATACGCTCGGCAGAAATATCCAGACTTAACTCTGCGGCTTGCGTGGCAATAAGGACGACGGGCAAATCTTCTTTGAAAGCATCAATCACTCTTCTTTCTAAAGCTTGACGGTCGCATGGAGCAAGTTCAGAATGGTAACAGAAGATGCGATCTTCAATATCCGGCAACTCTTCAACAGCCGCCCGCGTGAGAGCCTTGGCGCGCTCGACTTGGTTGACATAAACAGCCAGCTTGAGGCCTTTTGCCTTTTGCAGACATTGCCTCGCCTCTGCGCTCGCCTCAATGGTGAGACCCTGACCTACTGTCAATGACCCAGTCATCTTCTCGATGCGAAAGGGTTTATAAGGATTGTCGCTTTCAATCACAGTGTTTGTAGGAGACAGCCCGAAGAAACGGCGGCGTGAGGAGGGCAATGTCGCAGACAAGAACAGAGTCGGAACGCCATAGGCGGACAGCACATTTAAACCTTCTCGAATAGCATTAAGCGTCGTTGCATCATAGGCATGAACCTCATCAAATACAACCAACGAAGAGAGCAGGTTGCCGAAGGCACGATCCGCAAACTTATATCCGTGATATAAACTCATCAACAAATGGTCAACAGTACTGACGGTCACCGGCATTTCGTAACGGACGCTTTTAGTGGCAATGTCATCTGCGCTGTCTGCAAAATCCTCTTCATCGTCATTTGTGCGCGCTCGCAAAACCTGCAGCGCTTCCGAATGCACAAGGCCAACTTGGTTTGATGGATATGCATACTTGGCCGGATCGGACATATCCCGCAAAAGGCTATTGCCGGTAAAACGTGTCGGCAGGCAGAGCACAATGCGATCCGCATGGACGGCTTCGGCGTATTCCGCAGCGCGCAGCAACGCCGCAAGCGTTTTGCCTGAGCCACAGCCCGCCACCGCGCACAGCGCGTCTGCTGCCTGTGCCTGCACAGTTTGCTGGAAGGAAGTCAGTTCACCCGGACGATGTGGCGGCGTCAAAATCCGTGTGTCTGGTGTGTGTCCACCGGAAGCCGCGTGGTCGGCCTGCACCAGCAATGTCAGAAGCAAGCAATACAAACCATGAAACTTGCCATCTAACGTCAATTTTGCACAGCGACTTTTGGCGTGACTGACTTTCTCGCAAACTAGTTTCGTCGGCATCACTCTGGGGCCAGGCTTTGGGCAGCCTAAAATCGGCAAGTCAAACCGCATTTCTTCCCATACAGCCCATGGGACAGTTAAGTCTTGATGGGCGAAATGCTCAGCGGAAAATGAGCCGTCAGATAATTGCCCATGATGGCCCAAGACGGCCAGCGCGACAGCCAGCAAGTCCCGCGGCATCGTTTCAACTTGCTTTACATTCAATGCCCATAAACATGCTAAAAAACCGGTCAGCGAATGCTGCGGCAATGTCCGCTGCCCGGCTCTAATGGCAAATTGCCACTCTTGAGTTGCCTTGCCCCAATCGTGCAGCCATGCGGCTGACAAAGCCAGTTCTTCCGCCCGCGCCGTCTCGATACCGACGCGCGCGAATACGCGCAGACGTGCTGGAGTAAGCAAGACTTGCATTGCGGCACGCACTTCAGTCAAGTGGCTATGCAACGACTGTGGGGGGTTAGATTTAGCAAGCATGATCATAAGCTTTCTACAAGACGAGCGCCGTTTGTCTCGGCGACTCCATCAAAACAGGCGGTGGCTCAAAACACCAAACATGGCCGTGGCACATGACCAAGTCAGGATTGGCGTCGGGAATTGGAACACCGGGCATCGGAACCGTGACCAGCCAGCGCGTCATGTTCCAGCCTCGTTTCGCCTCTAGAAAGCGGCAGGGAAGATTGGCCAGCGCTCCCCCTGCCCGAACTCCCCCAACAGCCCCCGTTGCTGCGGCTGTGCTAGGCTGAGGCGTTTCCAGGCCCAGCACTTCAATATCAATCACGTCATCACTTTCGCCCAGGTAAAGCGGGAACGCAGGGTGGCGGAGAGCAACCATGAGTTCCTCAGCAACTTCAGCGCGGCACAACACACCAATAGTAAAGACAGGCTGAACCAACTTTTGGCGGACAATCGGTGTTGAAACCCAAACCGCTTCTTCCGGTGTCAGCAGGCCTTTTCCTCGCATGGACTCATAGGCTTGCTTTTGCACATTATCTTTTGCTCCTTCCGATGCCTTCATCCACTTGCTGTAGGTTTCCACCACTTCTCCGGCCCGCTCGACGGCGACAGCAAAGCGCAGGGCGTTTCGGCGTGACTGGTCATCTTGCGGCAAACCCAGTGCGGCGGCGAGAAGTCCGTACAATGTGGACGGCGGCGGAATAGGAAACGTGCGATGCAGATTGCTGGTCAACGGGTCACGGAAGCTGCACCAAAAGGGCACGTGAAGCCTTAGCCCTAGGCAAACTTCGTCGTCCATCTCACACCACCGTTTCCGCCGCCTGCTTCAGCATGGCAACCGGGTTGCCGACAGATATGCCGAGTTCAGCGCAAGCCGCAAGAAGCTCCGCGTCGTTGCTGACGACATTGGGCGTATGACCGACAAACAAGGATGCGCCATATTCTTTTAAATCGGCGGCGACGACCTTGAGCGTTTCAATTTCAATGCCACCTGCACTGTTCAATTCCAGCGTTCGCAGGCCTCGCTGCGTGTAGGCAGGGAGGACGGCGGCAAAGAAAATGTCCGGGGCAAAACTGACCGCATTACGCGCCTGCTTTGCAAAATCACCCATCTGCCCCAAAGCGCGCATGACGGCCCGCACGCGCTTTGTCCGCTCCGCAGGCTCAATCTTGTCCACCCACTCACGCCGCGTGATCTGTTTTTTCTCCTTGCTGCCTTCAACGACAAGCGTTCGCCCGATGGCATGAACGTCAAGCACCATTCCAGTACGGAAGATGTTATCCGTCAACTGTACATAGGCAAGCCGTTGGTCTTTAGTATCTTTGCCTTCTTTTTCTAAATCGCTCATGCGCAGCAGCAAATCGGTGACAATCTCCGAGTCCAATTGCCCCAGTGCCGGTGTGCACTTGATAGGCGACCAGCGCCGGTCTGCTCCTTCTCCTTTTTTGGGATTGAGATAGCCGAACAAGTCGCACAGCCAATCGTCGGCAATATCTCCTGTTGGGGCTTCCGGCGTAGACTTGAAGCAGCCTGGGTTGCCGCGCTCAATCGCTTCACGGAGTGCATGGCGCACAGATTGGCCGCTGGCATAAGGCCGCTTTCCCGCCCGATAGGTTTTCAGTTCTACGACGTTGCCGCCGCCGCCTTCGCCGCTGTTGATGTTGCTCAGGTCTACTTTGCTGAGCCAGGTGACAGTCACGCATTGCGTTGTCATGATTAGTTCCCTTTGTCTGTATTCAGGTTCTTGTTGAAAGCGGTGAGGCTGGCGAAGATGCTGATTGTCTGCGCGGCAGCCTGCCAGTCGCCGCCGTTTGTCATATCCAGCACAGTCCCGAACTCTTGCGGGCTGACGTGCCACATACGGCGCTTGTCCTCGTCATCACCATTGCTGGCCTTGAAAAGCCGAAAACCGATGAGATTAAGATTGGCGCGTAGGTCGTCAGTGGTTGCCGTGTTGTGCAGGCGTGAAATGAGCGTTACGTCTTTGGGGAACGCACCTCCCGTGAGTTCACCGATTTTGCGGCAGGCCGTGAGTTGATCTTCGGTCATGGTTAGAAGCTCCTTTGCAAAGAAAAAGAAGAAGTGCGGGAGAAGACGAACTGCGGTTCGCGTCGATTTGCCTGCCTGGTCGACATTTTTGCATAGAAAGAATGCCGTTGTCGCCAGCGACTTCCAAGCATCACGCCGGTTTGTCAAGAACAAAGCATGAGCGATTTGGCTCTGCACAGGAAGCGTTTCAACACGGATGCCGGTCAAACAATTGGCAACAAAAGAAACTTCTTCCTCGCTTTTCCAATGCGCCGGAGGTGGCAGGGGCCTTAGAAGCGGAAATACAAACCCTGGAACTTCAATGCGATGAATGCCCCCAACGGAGACACTCGTACTGCTGCTGAAATGAACGGCGAGCCAGTTGTTAGGAATGAGTTCATCTGCGCTAAACAGTTCTTCGCCCTCTTTGCGAAACGCAAGTCGGGATTGCAATGCGTCCAGCAAAATCAGGAGATTGGCTTCTTCCCCGTCGCCTCTGAGCGGTAGGTTACGGTACATTTCGCCATTGGGAGCATCAGGATGAACAAGAACGCCGTGCCTGACAAGCTGTGTTCTGAGTTCTAATGCGTGGGGGAAAGGCAGGTTGTCCGGCAGGTAAACAATGCAGTCATCACCTTTCACAAACGGCTTCCATGCGCTTATGGAAGCGCAAAAACAACTCAGAAGAAAAGCCGCTGTTTCCGAGTGTGCGCTGTTGCCGCCGGATGGCCCTCGTACTTTGCCATTGGAATGATGCTTTCCTGCAACAGGATTAGCGCTTTGCGTTATATCTGCCCCAATTCCGCGTGCAGCACTAGCGGCAATCTGTTCAAGGCTTTCTTTGCCATCTCCAGGCCACATAAGTTTCCTGAGTTTGTCTGGAAGTATCGGCACGCTCGACAGTCTCTGGCAACGGTTACGCGCTGTTGCCGGTAGATTTCCACGGCATTCTGCCGCTTCCCATTCTGCCTTGCTTACCTTTGGTTCGTATTTCTCTCCCGGCACACGCCGTCCTTGTTCTGTGCTGGGTTTGCAACGCGCAATCTTTTTTCCCTCTTCAAAGCGCGGGTGCAAAGCATCCCACCGGTCGGCAGCGGATAATTGCGCACCGACTACTTGCCCGAATTGTTCTGCGGTGAGGCTGGTTGTTACGGAAAATCCCGCTTCACCCGGCGCGCTCACTTGAATGCTGCCGTCTGAGGTTTGGCAGCGATACAGCAGCACGTCGTAAAGTTCGCATAGACCCCAATCATGCCAGGGATCACCTGTCTGCTGAAACTCAATCGTCATATAGTATTCCCTTGATCTTGTTTACGGCTTATTCACGGTATTGCAAGCGCATACCAACGACGGAAGAAATCATTCCGTCGTTGGTACAGACTTGGAATGACGTAAATACCAGTTGGGTATGCTGATAAGACTACTACTCAGGTGCGTTGAGCATAAACGGAAAGCGGCGGAGGCCGCCTGCGGGCTGGGTGGCCGTGCGTGGCGACAAGCGCCGTTGCCGGGACGGAAGCGTGGTGGTATAGGGCGAAGCAAAAGAGATGCGGAGGAAGAAGTGCAGATGACCTGCGGTCCTTTCCTCCGTAAACGGAGGCAGGCCACCCAAACGGCAACTTTTCGGGCCGCAGGAACGTTTGCGGTTGTATTATACTGCATTGTCATGTGCTTGCGCTTTGTGTCCACACGGTTGAGTTGGTAATCATGGGATCGTTTCCACCATGCCGAAGCCGGAGGCGTTTTTTTCGCCCATGCCTGCCTCGTAGCCGAGCTGGATGAGGGCGGGGGAGCCGGACAGGGTGAAGGGGGCAAATGCGCCCACGATGTCGATGCCTTTGTAGGTGATCTTTTTGGTGCCGGGGGAGCGTTCCAAGTAAGCGGGGTCAAAGCGTAAATGCAGGGTATCGTCAGTGGGGGGAGCGTCGTGCAGGGCCAGGTGCTTGGCAAGCAGGTTGCGGCGAACAGCCTCGCTGAACTCGTCGTCGGCGGGACGCAGGTAGCGGGTGCGTCCGTCCGGCAGCGGCAGGGCGCAGACGATGGGAGACAGGCAGGTAAAGTGCGCAGGGGCCGACGTAAACGCGGGCGCAGGCAGGGTTTCAATGGCGCTGATGCCGAAGGTGGCCGGGCCGACCTGGAGTGCCCCGGCGGCCAGCAGGCCGGTCGCGCAGTGGGTCAGAAAGTCCGGGAGGGGGGAGCCGATGCGCCACTCCACAAGGCCGGGGGCAAAGCGCAGGGTTTGCCCGTCCACCCGGCGGCGTCCGTGCAGCCACCCGAAGTGGAACAGCTTGAAGCGTTTGGCGCTGCCTTCCGCCTGGTAGCCGTCGTCGTGGAGGAACCGGGCGAAGTCGGCGCTTGACGTGCCGAGCAGGTGGTACACAGCCGCCGTCAAATACTCCTGGTAGTTGATAGGCACGGTCGTTTCGCGGGCGGCTTCGAGGATAATGCGCAGTCTCAATGGCGTTTCCCTTTATAGGTTCAGTATGACGGCAGGGAGTGCAGCCAGCCTTCAGTGGGCAGGCGGGGCGTAAATTTGCGCCAGTTTTTTCGTGTCGGCGGCGATTTCGGCGCGCAGGGCGGCGGGTTCCAGCACTTCCACTTCCGCGCCGTAGCCCAGCAGCCAGCGTTTGACCTCAAACGTCCCTGCAACACGCAGGGACAGCCGCAGGCCGCCATCCGGCAGGTCTTCGGTTTGCTGGGTGGGATGGTAGCGGCGTTCGCGGATCCAGCGGGCTTGATAAGGCGTGAACTGCACGGTGACCAGGACAGCGTCCTCGCCATGACGCAGGGCTAAGCCCTGCTGAAAATAGGCCTCGGCATCAAAGGCAGGATCGGGGACAAAGGCATGGCCGGGATCCCGGACATCCCACTCGCGGACGCGCCCCAAGAAGAACAAGCGCCAGTCCTGCCGCCATTCGCACCAGGCGACCAGATAATCCTCGCCGCGCCAGTTGTGCAGGTGATACGGCTGCACCGCGCGCTCTTGCAAAGCATCCCGCCCGGCGCTGTAGTAAAGCCACTGGATGCGCCGCCGGGTGTGGATGGCATGGCGGCAGTCTTGCAGCAGGGCGGCGGGAGCGCTGACGCTGCCGCTCAGGTGCATCGCGCCGGACACGGAAGCTTCGTGCCGGTCGTGGCGCAGTTCGGGCAGGTAATCGGCCAGCCGCTCCGCCAGCAGGCGCACAGGTTCGGCCTCGGACGTGCCCAGGTATTCGCGGGCTGTCAGAAGGGTGCGATGGAGGGCGGCGGCTTCGCGGGACGTGAGGGCGAGCAGGGGCAGGGCGTAGGTGGGATCGGAGTAGGCCCAGCCGCCGCGCTGCCGGTCATAGTGCAAGGGGGCGTGCAGGCGTTCTTTGAGGTAATCACGGTCGGCGTAGGCGGTGCGGGTGGACACGTCAAACTGCGCGGCGACGGTGTCGGCGTTGGGGTAAGCGTTGGTGCGTATCTGGCTGTCGATCCAGTGCAAGCGTTCCGTTTGGGACATGAGGGTGTCGTTTTCGGCGTGTGTGCAGGCAGACTGTGGGACAAGCGCCGTGGCCGTGAGAGGTCAAAGACGGTTTTGTTTCCAGAAAGCCATTCTCGGTATCCGCTTGTTTTTCCTGCCTGCATTTTAAGCCGCGCGGCGTGTCTGTCCGTGCGGGTTTCAGGTAAAATGACACCCGGTGCTGTTTGGGCGAAAAGAGGCACAGGTTATTGCCCATCGCCAGGCCTTGTCAAGCCCTCTTCCAAACGTCGTCGCCCTCCGGTAGCCGTCCTCTTCAGGAGAGGCCGACGACATTTTTCTCCCTTTTGCTCACGTTCTGCGGGTGTTTTGGCTGTTGCAGCAGCAGGAAAGGGGAATGGGAGTATAGAACTAGTGCTTGCGCAATAGCGGCTGGCTAGATATGGCCCTTTAATAGAACCAGGGTGGAATTGAAACGTCGGCAATGGCGATGTGGCTGCGTACGTGGATCGTTTTGCCACCTTTAATAGAACCAGGGTGGAATTGAAACACAGATAAAGTGACCGGCCTGCCCATTGCGCCTGCTGCCTTTAATAGAACCAGGGTGGAATTGAAACACCTGCTGAAAGGCACGACACGCGAGGAGCTGGCGGCCTTTAATAGAACCAGGGTGGAATTGAAACTTGGAATACACAGCAGCAGCGGCGTCGTCGGCTACCCTTTAATAGAACCAGGGTGGAATTGAAACTGATGGTGGCCCTGGACGCCGATCCGCCCGATTGGGGCCTTTAATAGAACCAGGGTGGAATTGAAACCGGGGGCCGTCGGACGCGCCCTGGCGATGTGTGGCTACGCCTTTAATAGAACCAGGGTGGAATTGAAACTTCTGATCCTGGCAGCGAGGCGACAAATAGACGCAGTACAACCTTTAATAGAACCAGGGTGGAATTGAAACCCGCTTCCCCATGAAGCAGTTTCTGTCGGCGAGCTGGACGCGCGAGCGCTACGGCGGCTATGGCACGTTCAGCTTGGTCACAGACGCCCCGGTCAAGGGCGGCCTGCCCACCCTCCCTTTAATAGAACCAGGGTGGAATTGAAACCAAACATTAGGAGAAATCCTGGGCGATCTGGGAAGCGGCCTTTAATAGAACCAGGGTGGAATTGAAACCCGCGCGTCTGGACGCGCACGGCGGGCGGTTGAGCGCCTGCCTTTAATAGAACCAGGGTGGAATTGAAACCTGGTATCAGTGTCGGCAGGCGCGGCAGGCAGCCGCAGCTTCCTTTAATAGAACCAGGGTGGAATTGAAACGCAGATATTTGGCCTCTCCGCAGCCGGACAGTTGACCGGCCTTTAATAGAACCAGGGTGGAATTGAAACTCAGCAGGTACTGCGTGCCGGCATCGGTCAGGCGGCCTTTAATAGAACCAGGGTGGAATTGAAACACTGGTAGGTTTCCAGCGCCGCATGACGCTGGTTTTCGCCTTTAATAGAACCAGGGTGGAATTGAAACACGACACCTGCGCGTTGCCCGCTCCCGCCAGCCCTGCCCTTTAATAGAACCAGGGTGGAATTGAAACATTTTCCCGCCCCACGGCCTCATTGATATACCCTGCCACCACCTTTAATAGAACCAGGGTGGAATTGAAACTAGGAGCGCGTCCTACGGGCCTTTTGCGTCCAATGTCCTTTAATAGAACCAGGGTGGAATTGAAACATTGGAACCAGCTACCTGATGCGCTGGTAGTCAACACTTTTAATAGAACCAGGGTGGAATTGAAACGAGCGCGTCATGCTGGAAAAGGTGCGGGTTGGCCTCCCTTTAATAGAACCAGGGTGGAATTGAAACATGACGTAATCCGTTTTCAAGGGGTTGCCTCAGCGCACCTTTAATAGAACCAGGGTGGAATTGAAACTTACCTGCTGCACGTCGGGCAGGGTTGAAAGGCTTGGCCTTTAATAGAACCAGGGTGGAATTGAAACATAGCCCCGACAGATCAGGCTATGACCGACCTGGGTACCTTTAATAGAACCAGGGTGGAATTGAAACCAAAGATTGCGCGCGCCCTTCCGCCTGGGCGATACACAGCCTTTAATAGAACCAGGGTGGAATTGAAACACGGCAGCAATGGCTGTTTTGTCGCTTGATAATCCGTCCAGCCTTTAATAGAACCAGGGTGGAATTGAAACCGCACATCGCCAGCTTGCAGGCCGCGCTTGCCCACGACCTTTAATAGAACCAGGCTGAAAGAGGGAGCAGTTATGCCTCGTATCACAAATAGGCAGCATATCGGCCTTGCCATCGCGCTGTTTCTGGTGCTGGCTCCAACGGCGCAGGCCGTGCCAGTGCCGAGCCGGCCCCGAGTGGCTGTGTTCTTCCAACCCGGCTTTCCGTTCAATAACCAATCAACACTGGTGTCGCCCAAAGAAATCGCCGATGATTTGGAAAAAGCAGGCGTGGCGACGGACCTGCTGGGCGCACGAGACCTCAGTGACCCCGCCCGGCTAACCACGAAGACCTACGCAGCGGTCGTGCTCCCCTACGGCAATGCTTACCCCCAAGCGGCGTTTCCTGCATTGCGCGCTTTTCACCGGGCGGGCGGAGCGCTGGTGCTGTCAGGCGTGCCTTTTACTCATGCCATCCGGCAGGACGCGAGCGGGGCGTGGCAGGACATGGGGCACGAGAGTGCGCCTGCCTTGTTCGGTGCTGAAGGCATTGGGGTTGGGGGGTTCCGGAACGGCATTCCCGGCCACACGCTGGTAGCCGGCAGTGACCCGCTGGGGCTGGCGCGGCTGGGCCTGAACTGGGGCGATGGGCCATAACACGCAGACACTGGATCCAGCAACGCTGCCCGCTGCAAATCGCGTGGTGCCGATCCTGGTCGCGCACGGCCAGCCCATCGCAGCCCTGGTCGTGCACGGCAGCCCGGCAGTGCCAGGCGCGGTTGACGTGTGGACGACCAACAGCCTGCGCGGCGACGATGCTCTCGTTGCATACGCTTCCGTTCAGTTAATGGCGCGCGGAACAATCGCGGCTTTGGCAAGTCAGAAGCGGCTGAGCGCAGAAGAGCAAACACACGCCCTGGCCGTGCTTGACGCTTTGCCTCAGCCTTACGTGGGCACGGATTTGACCCTGCCCGCCCCCCCTCGCCCCTACGTCACCTTGCAGCCTCAGATGCCCGCGCCCGCCCGCCATTTGCAGGTTGCCGACGTGCGCAGGCTGCCCCAGGACCAGGTACTCTTGCTGGCGTCCCTGCAAGGAATAGTCAACCGTCGCCGCCCGCGTATCTATCTGATTGCCAAAGACGACGACCGGTTCTGGCTGGACCAGATGCAGGCGCAAGGGCAGACCGATGCACCCGTCTTTGTCGCCAATCCCCTGACGCTGATTCACACATTCCGTCATGACATCTCTGGCGCTGTCGTCGCCGACCCGAAGGTCTATGTCAGCCCCTGCGTCGCCGTAGACATCGCGGGCCGGGATGATCTGGTCATTGCCACGCCTGTTCTCGCACAGCGGCTTGGGCTGCCGATCAAGAGCGACCTGCGGGGCCGCTTTAGAAACGACGCGGATGCCCTGCGCTACGCCCGCACAACCCTGCTGCCGCACCTCAACCCGTACCTGACCCTGTGCCTGGACCCCACGCTGCTGGGCGCGCAGGTGGACGATATCATTGCGGCCCGAGGGACCTGCTTTTGGGTGACGGGGCCGGCGGCGCAGGACCGGCCCGGCGCGGACATGGGGGCAGAGCGGGCTGAAGTTGCTCGGACGTTTGCCCAGATGCCGCTGGGAGCGGTCGTGCGCGGCTTTTGGTGGCACGGCGACGGCGCGGGCCTGGACGAAACCCCAGGCGTATCCCTCGGCTCGCGCTATGGCAAAATCACAACGGTCAGCGACTATGTCGCAAACTATTCGGTTCTCAGCGGCACGCACCTGGCGTCACTGAAACAAAGGCCACCGCCGCCCACGCCGCGATTAGACCGGAGCAAAGTTTACATCGCGATTGCCATGTCTGATGGAGACAACCTTTGCACCTGGCGCGACTACTTTTGGCATGACTTCACCGACCCGCTTTTTGGCACGTTCCCGCTGGCGTTCGGCATGGCGCCCGGCTTGATCGATGTCGCACCCGTCCAGGCCCGGTGGTACTACGAGCACGCGGCGCCGACAACCGAGTTTCTGTGCGACGTTTCGGGGGCGGGCTACATTTATCCCTCGGACTGGGGCGCGGCGCTGCACGCCCCGGATCAAGCGTTAGAGACGTTCTACGGCTGGACCGGCACCTACATGGCCCGCATGGACATGCGTACGCTGCGGCTGATGAATGTCAAGACGGACGACATTGCCCGTGCAGGCAAGGCTCTGCCGCAGGTGCGCTTTCTGATGCCGGATTACGGGCTGGCGGATGAAACAACCTATGCACAGTTCACCTACACGCTTCCGACCGGGCAGCCGGTCTTCCGGGGCGCAAGCGATGGGCCCGGCGCCGCAAAGATGGCCGATGAGATCCGTCGTCATGCCGGCGCGGCCCGCCCGGCCTTTTTGAACGCTTTTGTGTATAATTGGGGAACTCAGCTGTCCGACCTCACACAGATGCTGGCGCTGCTGGGGCCGGAATATGTCCCGGTCACGCCGTCGCAGCTGAACGCTCTTTATCGGCAGTCCGGGCAAAAGTGAACCGGCGTCGTTGAGAAGGCACTCGTGTCGGCGGGAATGTCCGATTTCGCTTGGTTTGGCAGGGTCTGTTCTCGTGTCGCGGCGTGTTTGCAGCAGCATTTCCCCGGTGCTTCCCCCTCGTACCAACGACGGAAGAAATTGTTCCGTCGCTGCTCATGGCTTGGTCAGCCCGTCAAACGCCCAGGCAACAAGGCCGCACAGGAAAGGATTGCCGAGCAAAACAAGACACTTCCCAAATCGGCAGGCCAGAGCGCTCTTCCGGCGGCAGCGGCACACGCTCCATCCAGGCGTCAATCCCAGGTTCTTGTCCCCGGACGGCGCAGTCACGGAGGCGGAGAAACTGCCGGGCGCGATTTGAGCAAGACGAAAGGGACGATTGATGGCACAGGTGGTGTGTTTGGGCATGTTGGTCGCCGATGTCGTCGGGAGACCCATTGAAGCGTTTCCGCCACGGGGGACACTGGCCTCAGTCGAGCGCATGGAGCTGCATGTGGGAGGATGCGCCGCCAATACCGGCATCGCGCTGGCCCGGCTGGGAATTTCGACCGCTGTTTTGGGCAAGGTCGGGGCCGACGGCTTTGGCGACTTTCTACGGCAAACGCTGGAAAAGAACAGTGTGGATGTGCAGAACGTAGTGTGCGACCCGGCCATGTCTACGTCGGCCACAATGGTTGCTGTCCATGCGGATGGGGAACGGACGTTTCTGCACCACACCGGCGCGAATGCGTCCTACAGCGCCGCCGATGTGGCCTGGCCGATCGTCGCGGCCGCCGATATTCTGCATATTGCCGGCCCCTTTCTCATGGAAAAGTTCATCGGGGAAGGCTGCGCCGACGTGCTTCGTCAGGCAAAGGCAATGGGCAAGACGACCACTCTGGATACCGTCTGGGATGTTACAGGCCGCTGGATGGCAGCTCTCGCCCCATGCCTGCCGTTTCTGGACTACGCTTTGCCGTCGCTGGAAGAAGCGCGGCGCATCACCGGGCGGGAAACGCCGCGCGACATCGCCCAGGTTTTCCTGGACCATGGCGTCGGCACGGTCGGGATCAAGATGGGCGAGGCAGGCGCGTATGTGCGCACAGTGGGCGGAGAAGACTTCACCCTGCCGCCGCCGGCCGTTGAAGCGATTGACGCCCTGGGAGCCGGTGATGCCTGGGCAGCGGGGTTCCTGTGCGGCCTGACGCACGGCTGGGATTTGGAAAAGATGACGCGCTTCGCCAATGCCGTCGGCGCCTGCTGCGTGCAGGCGCTGGGAGCGACCACAGGCGTCCGCTCATTCGAGGAAACATTTGCCATTGCCTTCGGCACTGCGTCTTGAGGCCTGAACGCAAAGCCCAAATCTTGGCCGCCCCCTACGAGCGGATGTTTCTGCGCGGCCTGTCCCGCGTGTTCGGCATCAGCCGCAACACCATCAGCGCGTGGCTTAAAACAAAGTTCTTAAAAAGCCAAAAAGCTCCCCGCCCTGGCTCACGTGCTGGAATTTGATAAATTCCAGTCGTTAACACGACAAGCGGTGCGTGCTGTTTTAGTCAGCTACGCTCAGGTATTGCCCCAGGAGCAGCATTATGGTACTGTTCTGGCCGATTATGGACTTACCGTTCGGGGAGGTCACATGAATAGTTTCCGAACTGGGGCCGGGCCGCTTAACAGCAGCCAAGAAAAGAGGATTATTACAGCCCCGCCGTGTTTTTACCGTCGTCTATGGCATTGGCAACGACCAGCACATCAATTCCGCGCACCAAGCGAATCAGGTCGTTGATAATCGACCCTTGGTACAACTCCTGCCAGCGGCTGCGGGCCGAATGTCCAATGACAATCTGCGACACCTGGTGCGCGGCGGCATAATCGGCGAGCGCTTTGGCAATGTCCTGCCCCGCCGCGCGTTCAACACGAACTTCTAAACGCTGGGCGAGAGAGAAATCAGCCTCCAAAACCTTTTGCTGTTCTAATGTCGGTTTGCCTAAAGGAACATAAACCGCGACGATGTCGGCACGCAAACGGCGGGCAATGCGCCAGCCCCGGCGCAGCAGGCGATCTGAGGGCTTGTCGGGCGAAATGCACACCATGACGCGCTCCTGAGTCTGCCATGGCTTCGTGACATCGTGCTCTTCGCGGTAGACTTGTACCGAGCGATCCACTTCCCCTGCGACTTCGCGCAGCGCAATTTCTCGCAAGGCAGACAGGTTGCCGGGGCTGAAGAAGTTCGCCAAAGCCTGCGACACCTTCTCTTGTGGGTAGACGTCCCCCCGTTCAAGGCGGTGAATCAGGGCACGCGGGGTGATGTCAATCGTGACAATCTCGTCCGCCTGGCCTAGAACCCAGTCGGGAATGGTCTCGCGCACCTTCACCCCAGTGATTTGCAGGATCGTGTCGTTCAGGCTTTCCAGGTGCTGCACATTCATGGCCGACAGGACATTGATGCCTGCCGCCAGGATGTCCATGACGTCTTCATAGCGCTTTGCATGCGGGGAGCCGAGGATGTTGGTGTGGGCCAATTCATCGACCACGACCCACTTGGGCCGTCGCGCGATGACAGCTTCGGTATCCATCTCGGCAAATGTCGCGCCTTTGTACTCGATAGACAGGCGCGGCACCACTTCCAGGTCGCCTAGTTGCGCCTCCGTGTCCGGGCGCTTGTGCGTCTCGACATAGCCGATCACCACATCCTGCCCGCGCTCCGAATGACGCCGATTAGCCTCTTGCAGCATCTCGTAGGTCTTGCCGACGCCCGCCGCGAAGCCCAGAAACAGCTTCATGCGGCCCCGGCCCTCCTGCCGCTCTTGTTTCTGGACGCGGGCGAGCAGTTCATCAGGCGTCGGTCGTTTTGGGGGTGGGTTTTCAGACGGCATAGCGGGTAGTTCGGGACTCTACAATGAATGTCCTTTCTCAGTGGCGGACGTGTTTGCCGTGCGTCTCCTTGTTAATGCGGCTGCATCAAGTGCTCGACTCGCGTGGCCGATGCCGGAGTGGGCAAAAGAGTGGTGCTAGCGGCTATGGTTTTCCAACTACCCCGCAAGTTTCTAGCATAGGGTGGTTTCTCAGTTTGCTGGAAAGGTGCTAGGTCTTAGAGGTGCTAGGTCTTAGAACGTAAACATGCCTGCCAGCAAAAGTAGGTCATCGCTCTTCTTGGTTGGGCCGCTGAACGCGCTGTCGTTTTTGCCAAGATACGACTGCTGGTTGCTGTTCTCATGTCGGTACTCTAGGCGAGTGGTGAGGCTGGGCTGCGGCTTGTATTCATAGGTGAGCGTGAACTCATAGGGTTTCAGCGAACTGGAAGACGCACCCGCGGTGCCGTCGGTCTTGGAGTTAAAGCCGGAGAAGCGGCCTGCGAACGCCGTCTTCGGCGTGAGCTGCTGGCGGTAATAGGCCGCATAACCGTTTTGAGTTGTCTTAGGCAGGCTGTCGTCAGGCTTCTGCTGGACATAAGTATAATCCAGGCCGATAAGCTGGCCGGCGTTGAAGTTATAGGTAAAATCATCGTCATTGATGGTCACCTTTGTCTTGACGCCGCCGAGAAGGTCTTTGCCAAAGCCGAGGGTGCTGATTGCTGTGAACTTGCCCTTTGGGTCGGTGTAGTTGATCTGCCCGATGCCGCCGTAGTTGCCCTGATGGTGAAGCCCTTCCGTGGCCGTGTTGAAGATGTTGTTGACCACGAAGCCTGTCAGAACAAAGCCCTTGATATTGGGCGTATAGGCACGGATACCGGCGTGGTAAAACGGCGTCAGATTATAGGGCAGCGAGCGGGTGTAGTTGTAGTCAGCGTTCGCTTCGGTCACTTCGTAGCCGAATGGCGTGTAGAACTTCCCGATGTCAATACCTCCACCCGCCCCGGCAAATGCGTATGTGCCGTAAAGCTGCTGGATATTCTTAAACTGTGCCTCGCTGGCGCTGCCGTTGCTGCCCCCCGAAACAAAGTTGTAGTTTGCGTGGTTTTGGTCGGCTGTGTCGCCGGCAATCAGCGTTGTCTTGAAGGCAAACCCACCTGGCCTGGGCATGTTGAAGATATTGATCTCAGCAAGCTGCAAGGTGGGCGTCTTGAGGCGGGCGTTGTAGGCTCCGCTGGCAAGGCTGTTGTCAAGCTGCGTCCCGTGCGGGTTCTGGGCTGAATACTGAACGTACCCGTCTATCAAGCCGTTGTACTGGATTTTGTAGTTCGGCGGCGGGGTGGCGGCAGGTGCGGCGGGTGTCTGGGTCGGCGCAGGCTGGGCGGTGCCCGGAGCCGGTGGCGGCTGGGTGGCCGGGCCGGGGCCACTGCCAGGCGTTGCGAGAGAGGTCGGTGACGCTGTGGTGCCTTGCGCGGCAGCGCCAAGTGTTGTGAGCGCGATGCCTGCCAATACAAGTCCTGTATTCTGCCAATACTTTAACATGAGCATGTCGTTTCTCGTCCTGTTTCGTTTCTTCTTGGTGTCGATGCAGAGCCTCTTGTCGCAGGGTTATTTGACTGGCGTCGCCGCCTGAACAGGTGCTGTTTTGTCCAGCGCCAGGTTTAGGGCAAGCACATTGACCCCAGGCTCTCCCAGAAAGCCGAGCGAGCGCCCCTGCGTGTTTTGGGCGATGGCTTGACGCACAGCTTCCTCGCTGATGCCGCGCGCATGGGCGATGCGCGGGGCTTGCAGGGCGGCATTGGCCGGGCTGATTTGCGGGTCCAGGCCCGATGCCGACCGGGTCACGGCGTCCACGGGGACACGGGCATCGGCGGGCAGACCGTTCTCGGTGCGATACGCCGCCGCCAGGTCTTTAATCCCATCGAAGTTGCCGGGATCGTCCTTGCCGCTGGGCAGCTTCTTGTGGATGCCGTTGATCAGCTTATCGCTGGTCGGGCCGAGATTAGTGCCTCCGCTAGCAGTGGGGTCGTAGCCGCTGCCCGCTGCCGAGGGGCGCGGGTGCAGATATTCGGGCCGGGTGAACGCTTGGGCCAGCAATGCCGACCCGACCACTTTGCCGCCGGCATTGGTGACCAGGCTGCCATTCGCCTGGCGCTTAAAGGCGGCCTGGGACACACCCCACACGACCAGCGGGTAAACGCCGCTGACCAGCAGCAGCAGGACAAGGGTGATGCGCACCGAGATGATCAATTGTTTTGCCATGATATGATAATCTCCTAATGGGCCGGGGCGCAGTGAAGCAGCACGACGATCTGGTCCAGCAGCCAGATAAACGGGAACGGCAGCAGGATGCCGCCCAAGCCCCAGAAGGCCAGGTTGCGGCGTAGCAATTGCGCCGCCCCCATCGGGCGGTACGGCACGCCGCGCAGGGCGACGGGAATCAGCGCGATGATAATCAGCGCGTTGAAGATGACCGCTGCCAGCACAGCCGAGTACGGCGAGTGCAGCTTCATGATGTTCAGCGCCCACAACGGCCCGTGCGCCTGCCCGGTCAGCACATACAGCGTGGAAAACATGGCCGGGATGATGGCGAAGTACTTTGCGACATCATTGGCGATGGAAAACGTGGTCAGCGCGCCGCGCGTCATCAGCAATTGCTTGCCGATTTCCACTACTTCAATCAGCTTGGTCGGGTTGCTGTCCAAGTCCACCATGTTCCCTGCCTCTTTGGCGGCCTGCGTGCCGCTGTTCATTGCCACGCCGACATCGGCCTGCGCGAGTGCGGGCGCGTCGTTGGTGCCGTCGCCGGTCATCGCCA